>Ga0315284_10000157_pt1 | contig 91494 bp, 94 predicted proteins | sample YL17G09_16_MG_FD_203696 | JGI IMG/M metagenome (GOLD analysis project Ga0315284, IMG submission 203696) | Sediment microbial communities from Yellowstone Lake, YNP, Wyoming, USA - YL17G09_16 | ecosystem: Environmental > Aquatic > Freshwater > Lake > Sediment | place: USA: Wyoming | collected... | reverse complement strand
CCGCCCGTGGGAGGGCTTCCCTCCCCCCTGGAAGCCCTCCCACGGGCTGTCCCTATGGAACCATATTTCCCACGTTTTGGGAATATACAAGGCACAATGAATATTTCTGCATCGAAGAGAGTTCAATCCATCGGCGCGTACGCGTTCGCCGAGGTGGACAGGCGGGTTGCGGTCCTTCGCGAGAAGGGCATCAACCCGATAGATTTCGGCGTAGGCGATCCGACGAACCCCACGCCGTCCCTGATTATTAAGGCATTGCATGAGGGCGCGATAAAGCGGGCAACGGCGGGCTACCCCAGTTACGCCGGCGCGCCTGAGTATCGACGGGCGGCCGCGGCCTGGTTCGAAAGACGTTTCGGCGTGAAACTCGACCCCGACGCGGAAATCTGCGCCACCATCGGAAGCAAGGAGGCGGTGTTCAATTTCCACGAGGGCTTCATAGACCCCGGCGACTGTGTAATCATCCCGTCGCCCGGCTACCCGCCGTACACGCGCGGGACGCTTTTCGCGGAAGGCAAGCCGTGTCACATCCCGCTCCTCGAGAAGAACGGCTTCCTGCCGGACCTCGACGCAATCCCGAAGGACGTTCTCGCGAAGGCGCGGCTGATGTGGTTCAACTACCCCAACTCCCCCACCGGCCGCATAGCGCCGCCGGAATTTTTCAAGCGCGTCGTCGAGTTCGGGCAAAAGCACGAAATCATCATCGCCTCCGACGAGGCGTACACGGAAATATATTTCACCGAGAAGCCGCGCAGCATCCTCGAATACGCGCGCGACGGCGTGGTCGCATTCCATTCGCTTTCCAAGCGCAGCGCGATGACGTGCTACCGCGTGGGCTTCGCCGCGGGCGACAGGCGCATCATCGAAATCTTCAAAAAGGTGAAAATGAACATCGACTCCGGCGCCGCGACTTTTATCCAGGACGCGGCCATGGCCGCGTTCAGCGACGAGAAGCACGTCGATGAAATGCGCGCCGAGTACCGCGTGAAGCGGGACATCATGGTGGAGGCTTTCAGGGCCGTGGGACTGCCGGACTGCGCGCCGGAGGCGACGATCTACATCTGGCAGAAATGCCCGCAGGGCGTGAGTTCCGTGGACTTCGCGAAGGCGCTGCTCGCGCCGGAAATCGCGGTCGTGACGACGCCCGGCGCGTGGCTCGGCGACAAGATGCCGGACGGCTCAAACCCCGGCGAGGGATACGTGCGGCTTGCGCTCGTCCCGACAATCGAGGAGACGAAGAAGGCCGCGGAGCGAATCCGCAGGATGAAATTTTAGCAACTCCAACAAACCGCAAAGGCGCAAAGAGCGCAAAGAATATTTGAGATAAAACAAACCGCCCTTTGCACACCTGATGTTCAGTTTGTTTTTTCGGTTTCATCCCTTTGTGTCCTTTGCGTCTTTGCGGTTGGATTGTTTTTTTGTGTTTACTTAGGCGAAGCAAATGCCCAAGAACGTGGCGAAAACGCTGATAGCGATGCACAGGCGATTGGACAAACACTTCGGCCCGCTGCACTGGTGGCCGGGGGAGACGCAGTTTGAAATCATCGTCGGCGCGATACTGACGCAGAACACGGCGTGGACGAACGTCGAGAAGGCGATTGCGAACATCAAGGCCGCTGGCGCGCTTTCGCCGGAAGCGCTGCACAGAATGCCGCCGGCCCGATTGGCCGGAATGATAAGGCCGTCGGGCTATTTCAATATCAAGGCGAAGCGGCTCAAATCATTCCTCGATTTTCTTTTCCGCGAATACGGCGGCATCCTCGACAGGATGTTCCGCGAAAGGCCGGGCGCGCTGAGGGAGAAACTGCTGGCGGTCAATGGCATCGGGCCGGAAACGGCGGACTCCATTCTACTTTACGCGGGGCGGATTATGACGTTCGTGGTGGACGCGTACACGAAGCGGATTTTTTCGCGCCACGGATTACTGACGGGAAAAGAGAAGTACGACGAAGTGAAACAGTTTTTCGAGGCGAACCTTCCGCGCAAGACGCAACTCTACAACGAATACCACGCGCAGATAGTCAACATCGGCAAACTATTTTGCCGCCGCGTTCCCCGCTGCGCCGCATGCCCCCTCCGCCCCTTCCTGCCGAAGAAATCCGCCATTCGCGCTATTTGATGAACATGGCGTCGCCGTAGGAGTAGAAGCGGTAGCCGGAGCGCTTGGCTTCTTCGTAGGCGGCGAGGATTTTTTCGCGGCCGGCGAACGCGCATACCAGGAGGAGCAGCGTGCTCTGGGGCAGATGGAAATTCGTTATCAGCGCGTCAACTAATTTGAACTGGAAGCCGGGATATATGAAAAGATCCGTCGCGCCGTGTCCCGGCATGATTGCGCCCTTCTGCGCGAGCGATTCGAGCATGCGCGTGGTCGTTGTGCCGACGGCGACGATGCGGCGGCCTTCGCGCTTGGCCCTGTTCAGTTTCTCCGCTTCCTCCGGCGTTACGTTAAACGATTCGCGGTGCATTTTGTGCTCTTCCACGCGCTCGACGCGGATTGGCGCGAACGTGCCGAAGCCGACATGAAGCGTTACACGCGCAATTTCAATCCCCTTCTCTTCAATTTTCTTCAGCAATTCCTCGGTGAAGTGCAGGCCCGCGGTGGGCGCGGCAACTGAGCCGGCGTCGCGGGCGTAAACGGTCTGGTATCGTTCCCTATCTTCGGGACGGGCGACATGGTCGGGGCGCGTGCGCACGATGTACATGGGCAGCGGAGTCATCCCGTAGCGTTCGAGCGTGGCGAGGACGTCGTCGTTCTCGCCGAAGCGGAGCATGTAGAGGCCGTCGAGGTCTTTGTTAATTATTTCCGCGCGCAGGCCGCCGTCGAAGACGAGCGTTTCGCGGACGCGGAGGTGTCCCTTCGCCTGCATGAGCGCGGTCCAGCGGTGATTGCCGCGGTCCTCGACGAAAAGGATTTCAACCTTGCCGCCGGTCTCGCGGTGCGCGTCGATGCGGGCCGGAATGACGCGCGTGTCGTTGAGGACGAGCGTGTCGTTGGGCGAAAGGTAATCGATTATGTCGCGAAAGACGCGGTGCTCCACGGCGCCGGTCGCGCGGTCGAGGACGAGCAGTTTCGACTCGTCGCGCTTTTCCGCGGGCGCCTGCGCAATCATCTCGCGCGGGAGGTCATAATCGAATTGGGAAATATTCATCTGTGTCCGATTAGTACAAGCATCTCATTTTCGCGGGCAACGGGGATCAGACCCCTTCCGAAGTCCTGAAGCGGGGCTTTCCCCTGGCGTCCGGCCCCCTGGCGGCCTGCATGCGAGCGCGGCCGCAACGCGGGCAGACCCACTTGCGTTTTTTGTGATACGAGCGCAGCATTTCGCGCATTTTCACTTTGCATCGGCGGCAGTACATGGAGGCATTGTACTTCGCTCGGGGCGGTCTCGCAATGGGTTCGGGGGTCAGACCCCTCCCGAAGTCCCGAAGCGGGACTTCTCCTTGGCATCTGACCCCCTTATTTGCGTTTCTCAAGGGAACGTTGACACGGTGGCGCGTTTTTGTTAACTTCGGCCTGTCAGTGAAATTCATCACCGCTTTCAGACCAAAGGGGGGAACAGATAGTGGCGAGCCGGTTTGTTCATCTGCACACGCACAGTCACTACAGCCTGCTCGACGGCGCGGCGACGATAGACGGCCTCATCGACGCGGCGCTCCGCGAGAAGATGCCGGCGCTTGCGCTGACTGACCACGGCAATATGTTCGGCTCCATGGAGTTCTACAAAGTCGCGCTGGCCAAGGGAATCAAGCCGATAATCGGATATGAATCCTACGTCGCGCCGGGCGGCCGCACGGACAGGACCACCCGCGAAAGCGAAGCAACCGCCCACCACCTGACGCTTCTCGTCGCCGACGGCACGGGATACAAGAACCTCCTGAAACTCGCCAGCGAAGCATACCTCACGGGCTTTTACTACAGGCCGCGGATCGACCTCGAACTGCTGAAAGCGCACCATCAGGGATTGATCGCGCTGAGCGGCTGCATGAGCGGGCAGGTCGCGCGCATGATCCTGAGTGACGACATGGAAGGCGCGGAACGCATCGCGATGCAGTACCAGGACCTTTTCGGCAAGGGGAATTTCTACCTCGAAGCGCAGGACCACGGCCTCTCCGAGCAGAAGCGGATGTGCGCCGGGATGCTTGCGCTGAGCAGGAAGACGGGCATCCCGCTGGTAGCGACGAACGACGTCCATTACCTGCGGCGCGATGACTGCGAGGCGCACGACGTAATGCTCTGCATCAACACCGGGAAACTTTTTGACGACCCGAAGCGCATGCGCATGAGAACGGACCAGATGTATTTCAAGAGCGCGGCGGAGATGGCGCGGCTTTTCGACGGCATGGAGCAGGCGCTTGAGAACACAGCGGAAATCGCGGAACGGTGCAACCTGAAACTCGACCTGGGCACGCTTCACTTCCCAAAGTTCACGCCGCCGGACGGCAAGACGAAAGAGCAGTATTTCGAGGAACTCTGCCGGCAGGGCCTGCGTGAGCGGTTCAAGGAAGTGACGCAGACATACACCGACCGCCTGAATTATGAAATAGACACGATTGAGCGGATGAAAATGGTGGACTATTTTCTAATCGTGTGGGATTTCGTGCGGTTCGCGCGGGAGAGCGGGATTCCCGTCGGGCCGGGCAGAGGCTCGGCGTGCGGGAGCCTTGTGGCGTACTGCCTGCGGATTACGGACGTAGACCCGATCAGGTACAACATAATCTTCGCGCGTTTCATCGACATCGACCGCAAAGAGATGCCGGACATCGACATCGACTTCTGCATGAACCGGCGCGAGGAGGTCATCGATTATGTCCACAAGAAATACGGGGCGGACTGCGTGACGCAGATAATCACGTTCGGCACGATGGCGGCGCGGGGCGCGGTGCGCGACGTGGGGCGGGTTCTCAACGTGCCGCTGGCGGAGGTGAACGCAATTGCGAAGCACATTCCAGCAATGGGCGTAACGCTTAAAGAGGCAATCGACGCGGACCCGGAACTTCGCCAGCGCTACGAGAAGGAACCGCAGGCAAGAAAACTTTTCAATATCAGCATGCGCCTCGAGGGACTGGCGCGGCACGCCTCCGTCCACGCGGCGGGCGTGCTGATTGCGGACAGGCCGCTCCATGAATACATTCCGCTGTACAAGAGCAACGACGGGGAAGTAACGTCGCAGTGGGACATGAAAATGGTCGAGGCGGCGGGGATGCTGAAGATGGATTTCCTGGGCCTGCGGACGCTGACGGTGATGCACACGGCGGCGGAACTGATAAAGCGGAACCGCGGCGCGGAAATAGATTTCTCCACTTTGCCTCTGGACGACAAGAAGACCTTCGCGCTCCTGTCGCATGGGGAGACAAAGGGCGTGTTCCAGGTCGAATCATCGGGCTTCCGCGACCTGCTGATAAGGCTGAAGCCGGACTGCATCGGGGACATAATCGTGATGATAGCGCTGTACCGGCCGGGGCCTTTGGGCGGCGGGATGGTGGACGAGTTCATCGCGCGGAGGCACGGCAAGCGCAAGGTGGAATACCTGCACCCATTGATGGAAGGCCCGCTGAAGGAGACTTACGGCGTGATGGTCTACCAGGGGCAGATAATGCAATTGCTTAACCAGATGGCCGGGATACCGATGTCCAAGGCGCTCACGCTCATCAAGGCGATAAGCAAGAAAAACCAGGATCAGGTCGCCGCGATGCGGCCGGAATTCATCGAGGGCTGCACGGCAAGAGGGGTCGAAGAAAAAATCGCCAAGGAGGTTTTTGACCAGATAAACGGCTTCGCCGCATACGGCTTCAACAAGGGCCACTCGACGGCGTACGGTCTTATAACTTACCAGACGGCATACCTGAAGGCAAACTACCCGGTGGAATACATGGCGGCGCTGCTGACATGCGACATCGGCAACTCGGACAAGATCGCGGAATACATGGAGGAGTGCCGCAGGATGAAGATTGACGCGGTGCCGCCGGACGTGAACACGAGCGACGTTGCGTTCACGGTTGACGGCGACAGGATACATTTCGGCCTGGCGGCGGTGCGGAACGTGGGCGAGAGGTCGGTCGAGGCGGTTATAGCGGCGCGGAAGGAAAGCGGGGAGTTCAAGTCGATATACGATTTCTGCGAGCGCGTGAACAACAAGGCGCTGAACCGCACGACGCTGGAGAGCCTGATAAAGTGCGGGGCGTTCGATTCGACCAGGGCGCGCCGCTCGCAACTGATGGCGGTCCTGGATGGCGCGCTGCAGTCCGGCGCGCGCAGGCAGCAGGACAAAAAGGCCGGGCAGATGAGCATGTTCGGTTCGTTCGGCGCGGCGACGGCGGTCAAGGACGACGAAACGCTGCCCGACATGAACGAGTGGCCGGAGCCTTTGCTGCTCAAGGGCGAGAAGGAATCACTCGGCTTTTACGTCACCAGCCACCCGCTGACGCGCCACGAGGACGTGATAAGGCGGTTCTCCAACGCATCCGCGGCGTCGCTGGCGGAGATGAAGGACGGCGCGGCGGTAACAATCGGCTGCATGGTCCACAATTTCCAGCGAAAAGTAACGAAAAGGGGCAAGCCGATGGCAATTGCGGAGATTGAGGACCTGACGGGAAAGTGCAAGGCGATTTTCTGGCCGGAGACCTACGAGCGGTACGCGTCGAAACTGGGCGACGAGGTCGCGGTGTTCGTGGTAGGCACGGTTGACGCAAAGACGGAGGAGCCTTCCGTCATTGTTTCCGACCTGATACCGATGGAAGAGGGATACAGCCGGCTGACGAAGCGCGTAACAGTCCGGCTGAATTGCGACGGCGTGGACGAGGGCACGCTTGCCACGGTGAAAAAAATCCTCGCGGAGAACACCGGGAAATGCCCGGTGGTTCTGGAATTCCACGACAATTCGCAAAAGACACCAATGAAGGTTGAACGGCGGCTTTTTGTTTCGCCGTCGCGGGAAATGGTAACGGCGTTCGAGGACGCGCTGGGCGTGGGGTGCGTGACGCTGGAGTAGCAGGATTTTCCGGGAAAGGAGCGGCAACATGCCGGACAAGAGCAATGCGGAGGCGTTTGACTTCAGGAAAAGGGACTTCGCTGAACTGGCGGCGCTGACGCACGCGTATTTCACGGAACTGATGCGGTTCGACGACTCAATCGCCTTCGCGGAAGGATGGGAGGCGCACTACCGGCAGATTATGGACGGGGCGATGGCGTCGCCGCATTTTTTCGTGCGGGGAGCGCGGGTGAAGGGGCAGACGGCCGGGTTCATCATGTTCGGCTACCGCGAGGAACTGATGTGGCGGAAAAAGAGGCGCGGCTATTTGTCGAACATCTACGTAATCCCCTCCGAGAGGCGCAAGGGCCTGGGAAGGTTCATGGTGGAGGGCGCGCTGCAGACGCTGCGGCAGTTGGACGTTGACGTGGCGGAGTTGGACGTTTACAACAACAACGACGCGGGCGGGCTTTTCTGGAAGTCGCTTGGTTTTGAGCCGTTCAAGGAACGCCTGCGCATCGACCTCAAATAACGCAACAAGCCGGGAAGCGCCGCTTTCCCCTCGCCCGCGGGCGATTTCAAACCCGCTTTGACACGACACCCCCCATTTGCTATAAACAAAAACGGCTTGACAGCCTCTCGCACGCCGCAACTGGAGAACAAAGATGCGCATATTTGTTACAAACGATGACGGGATTGACGCGGAAGGCCTCATGACGCTGCGCGAAGTCCTGATGAAGTTCGGAGAGGTTGTTGTCGTCGCGCCGGACAACGAGAGGAGCGCGGTGGGTCATTCAATCACGCTGGGCACGCCGATTCGTTTTCGCCGGGTAAAACGCAACGGGGACCTCTTCGGGTACGCGGTGAGCGGGACTCCGGCGGACTGCGTGAAACTTGGGCTGTGCGAAATTCTGAAGGGGCCGGTGGACCTTCTTGTGTCGGGAATAAACCGCGGGTCGAACCTCGGCATAAACGCGTTTTATTCGGGGACGGTAGCGGCGGCGCTGGAGGGAGCGCTTTTCAGGGTGCCGTCGATGGCGATCAGCGCGGATTCTTACGAGGACGTGTCATTCCGCGACGTCGGACAAATCGTGGAGCGGATTTTGCCGGACATCCTGAGAAGCCGCGCGGAGGTGGGATGGACCTTCCTTAATATAAACATCCCGAACGTAAAGCCGGACCAAGTGGCCGGGGTGCGTCCGGCGCCGATGAACTGTTCGGGGTTCGAGGAAAAATTCCAGGAGCACAAGGACCCGCGCGGCGGGATGGTGTATTGGATGATGGGCGGCGTGCTGCCTCTGCAGGAGACGCAGGAGGACGACACGCTCCTTATACGCAAGGGCTTTGTAACAATCACGCCGCTGCGGTACGACCTTACGAACCATGAAATCTTGGAGAAGATGCGGAAATTCCGTTTCGCGATGAACGCCGGCCGGTGATCTTCACAACCACGCAAAAAGGAGGATAGTAGCATGAAACTGCAATGGTTGGGACACGCCTGTTTTCTCATCACAACCTCGGAGAACCTCAGGATAGTGATGGATCCGTATGATTCTTCAATTGGCCTGAAGTTACCGCACGTCAGTGCCGATATAGTAACCACCAGCCATGGGCACTTTGACCACGCGGCAGTTAGCGAAGTGCATGGCACTCCAAAAGTCGTCAATTCAACGGAAGGCCTCAATCTCGGCAACGTGAAAATCCGCGGAGTGGCAGCCTATCACGACGAGCACGAAGGCGCTGAACGCGGGCAGAACATCATCTTCCTCGTCGAAATCACCGAAGGGAGAGAGTGTTTCACGATATGCCACGCCGGCGATTTGGGTCATACGCTTACGCCGCAGATTGTTGAGCGGCTGGGCGGCGTGGACGTGTTGCTGATTCCGGTCGGCGGCTATTACACGATTGACGCGGCCGTCGCGAGGAAGGTGACGGAGCAGATTAAGCCGCGAATCGTGATACCGATGCACTACAAGATGCGCGGCATGTCTCTGCCCATCAGCGGGCCGGAGAAATTTGTGGAAGGGAAAAAGGATGTGAAGCGGCTGAACGAACTGGTGCTGACAAAACGAAACGATTTGCCCCGTGAGACACAAGTGGTTCTTCTGGAAAATACGAATCTGTAGGCGCGGGACAAGGCGCGATTCAATACAACAAAAAAGAGGTTCAAACAATGACCAGGAGAAGTACGGAGGAACTGGACGAGGGCATGGTAACGAACGAGCCGGTGCTTGACGCATCGGGCAACGTGGTCCTGCGGGAAGGAATCAGACTGACCGGGAAAATCATTACGGCGCTGAGGCACCGGGGCGTGACCAGCGTGGACATCAGCAGGGTTGAAGCCAAAAGCACGGGCGAGCAGAACGAAAAGCCCGGCTTGACCGAAGAGGAAAGAAACCGGGCTTACGAGCAGATTGACAAAAAAATAGGCAAAATCTTCGAGGGCCAGAAGGACAGGAGAATGCTGGAACTGGCGGAAGCGGCAAGACGTTATCACAAAAGTAAAATAAGGTAGCGAAACAATGAAACAACTTGGGATAAAACAGATGCTCGCCACCGTGGAGGGCCTGCCGATCTTGCCCGACACGCTGGCGCGGATAAATGAACTGGTCAGCAACCCGAACACCACCGCGCGCCAGGTGGGACAACTTATCGCCTCCGACCCGCCCATCGCCGCGAAAACGCTTAAGGTGGTGAACTCGCCCTTCTACGGATTCCCCACGCGGATAACCACGATAACCCACGCGATAGTAATCCTGGGCTTCAGCACCGTGAGGAGCCTCGTGCTCAGTTCAAGCATATTGCAGGCCTTCGGAGACAAATCCTGCCGGATGTGCACAAAAGCCTTCTGGAGGCACTGCGTCGCGACGGGCGCGGCCGCAAAGGTGCTGGCGCAGGCGCTGAGATACCAGACGCAGGAGGAGTTCTTCATCGCGGGACTTCTGCACGATGTCGGAAAGATAGTTATCTGCAAGTATCTTGAGGAGGAATTCGACAAGATAGAGCGGCTCGTCAACGAGAAGGACATGCTGATGTACGACGCGGAAGAGGAAGTCCTCCACGGCATAACTCACGCGGACATCGCCGGCGCGCTTTTCGAGCAATGGAACCTGCCTAGGGCCCTTGTGAAGAGCGTAACCTATCACCACACGCCGTCTCTCGCGGGGGACGAAAGGAACATCACAAGCATACTGCACATGGCCGACATCCTCGCCCGCGCCCTGATGCAGGGCAATCCGGGCGACAGCAAAATACCGGCCGCCGAGCCCCAAGCGTGGGATGACACCGACATAAACCCGCGCACACTGGATCAACTGCTGCCCGCTATTGACAGGGAAACCAAGAAATCCTCGGTCTTCCTCGAAATGATCTAGTTATCTCACAAATTCGATTATTCACTTCCGTCATCATGGCTGATTTCGACGTTCACAAAAACCGTTGCGCTGCGTAAAGGACCTATGACAGAAAGCCAGACAGATCCCCAGCCTCTTGCGAACGAAGTCGCCGCCATGCGCGAGGAACTTGAAACCCAGCGCGCGCTGTGGAGGGAGTTGATAGAGTGCGTTCCCGCAGGCGTAATAGTGCTCGACAAGGCCGGCGGCATCCGCTATTACAACCGCAACATCGCCGCCATGTTCGACATTCGGGAGCGAAACCTCACAGGCAGGCATTACGCTGATGTCATGCCCGATACCATTGCAGAGGAAATCCGCCAGACGCGCGCCGAAGTAATGGAAAGCGGCCACGTGATAAACCGGCCGTTCCACTACTGGATAGACAAGACAATTGAAATCGACCTCGGCATCAACGCGACGTTGTTCAATACGAAGCATGAACCTCTGGTCATCATCGTCTGCCACGACCGGACCGCGGTAAAAGAACTGGAGCGGCTCCGCACCCTTGACGCGAAAAAGACGGAATCCATTTCCCGCGCCGCGCATGAACTGAAGAACCCGCTGAGCGCCATAAAGGCCTATTGCGAGGTGCTGGTGGAAATGTTCAGCGGGCAAGATACGGCGGCGGGTTTCCTGAAAGGCGTTGAGCAGGAAACCGACCTCCTGCTGTGGCTCGTGGGAGACCTCTTGAATGTCTCATCCATCGAGTCCGGCCACTTGAAACTCACCCTCGACGAAGTGGACCTGGTCAGCCTGGTAAGAGATTCCCTGTACGAAATCGACATGACGAACAAGACTCATCGGCTGGTTCTGCGCTCGGAGCCGGGTTTGCCGGCAATAGTCGCGGACCAGTTGATGCTCAAGGAAGTCGTCATGAACCTGGTTTCAAACGCGATAAACTACTCCCCCAACGGCGGAGACGTCATCATAGAAATCCGCGAACGGGGAAGAAGCGTCCGCATGGACGTCATCGACCACGGGCTTGGCATACCGCGGGAACACCTTGCAAATATCTTCGAAAAGTTTTATCGTGTATACAGGCCGGAGCACCCGGAAATCCAGGGCAGCGGACTCGGGCTGGCTATCGTAAAGGGCATTATCGAAGCCCACAGGGGAACAATAACCGTCGAGAGCGTCCCGGGTGAAGGCTCGAGGTTCTCGGTTCTCCTGCCGCTTTCGCGGGCGTTTGATTCGGTTCGCAAGCCCGCAACGGCCGAAAAGCAGTCATTCGCCTGATATTCTGTAATCTGAGCGTGCATGGACAAATTTGAATACAGGAACGGCGCCCTGTACTGCGAGAACGTCAGGGTGGCCGACATCGCGGAAAAAACAGGCACGCCTGTTTACATCTATTCCCGCGGGACAATCGAACGCCACTACAGGCAGATAGAAGAGGCCTTCCGCGACGCATCCACCCTCGTCTGCTATTCCATCAAGGCCAACAGCAACCTCGCGCTGCTTCGCATCATGAAAGACCTCGGCGCGGGTTTCGACGCTGTCTCCGGCGGCGAAATCTACCGCGCGCTCGCAGTCGGCGCGGACCCCAAAAAAATCGTCTTCGCGGGAGTCGGCAAAACCGATGAGGAAATCCGCTACGCCCTCGAAGCGGGCATCCTCATGTTCAACGTCGAATCGCGCGAGGAAATGGAAAACATCAACCGCATCGCCGCGGCAATGGGCCGCGTGGCGCCAATCGTCCTGCGCGTCAACCCGGACGTTGACCCCAAGACGCACACCTACATCACAACCGGCAGGGCTGAAAACAAATTCGGCATAGACCTCGCCGCCACCGAGGAAATCGTGGCGGAAATCCCGCGCCTCAAAAACGTGCAACTCATGGGATTCCACTGCCACATCGGCTCGCAGATGACCGATGTCGAGCCTTATAACTTCGCAATGCAGAGGATGATGGACCTTTTCCAGAAATGCCGGAAGTCCTACCCCCTCGAGTACCTGAACATCGGCGGCGGCTTCGGGATATTCTACAAGGGCGACGAGGCAGTGCCCGTCCGAGAATTCGCCGCCAGAATCATGCCATTCGTCGAGGCGACAAGATGCCGCCTCATTTTGGAACCCGGCCGCTATATCGTGGGCAACGCCGGCATCCTTGTTACCCGCGTGCAGTACATCAAAAAATCCGGCGCGAAGCGTTTCGTGATTTGCGACGCCGGAATGAACGACCTTATCCGCCCCACTCTCTATCAGGCGTATCACAGGATTTGGCCGGCAACCACCGACGTGCCGCTCAACACTCCCGGGCGCGAACTGACTCCAGCGGATGTCGTTGGGCCTGTCTGCGAATCCGGCGACTACTTCGCCAAGGACCGCCCCCTGCCCGACTTGAAGAGGGGCGACCTCGTGGTGATTTTCAGCGCGGGCGCCTACGGCTTCACCATGAGCAGCAACTATAATGCGCGGCCAAAAGCGCCCGAGGTACTCGTCGAAGAAAATACCTACCGCATAGTCAGAAAACGCGAAACGTTCGAAGACCTCATCAAAGGCGAAACAGAACGTTGACAAAACCCCTCGTCGAAGGTACGCTATTATACCCACTTAACGGGGCGGTTATTATGGCCGCCGCGAGGAGAAGAATTTCACACCTTAAACATCGGGAGGAACTGCCATGCTGCTGTCTTGGCCCAGATGTATCGTAGCGCTTCTTGTACTTGCGATGCTTGTCTTCGTTTCCTGCTCACGGCCTATTGTTACGACGGAGAACAAGCAGGTCGCCCAGGCGCAGTCTGAGCCTGCACCAGCACCGGCTCCAGCGGCTGAGCCAGCGCCATCTCCTGAGCCAGCTCCTGCACCTGAGCCTGCGCCAGCTCCTACACCTGAACCAACTCCGGCACCTGCACCTGCTCCAGCGCCAGCTCCTGAGCCAACCCCAGCTCCTGAGCCAGCACCGGCACCGGCTCCTGCACCAGCGCCGGCACCTGAGCCAACCCCAGCTCCTGCTCCAGCACCAGCGCCTGCTCCAGCACCTGAGCCAATCCCAGCTCCTGAGCCAACTCCGGCTCCTGCACCTGAGCCTGCTCCAGCACCGGCTCCTGCTCCTGAGCCAGCGCCAGCTCCTGAGCCAACTCCAGCACCTGCGCCAGCACCAACTCCAGCACCTGAACCAACTCCGGCTCCAGTGCCCGAGCCAGCGCCATCTCCTGAGCCAACTCCGGCGCCAGCACCGGCTCCAGTGCCCGAGCCAGCACCAGCTCCTGAGCCAACTCCGGCTCCCGCGCCTGAGCCAGCTCCAGCACCGGCGCCTGAGCCTGCACCAGCGCCGGCTCCGACGCCTGAGCCAACTCCAGCACCCGCACCAGCACCGGCGCCCCCTGCCCAGCCGGAGGACTTGGACAGCCGGCTGGCCACTCTTAAGGACCTTCAGGATCTTCTTCAGAAAGGCGACATTGCCGGCGCTACCGCGAAGAGCAATGATCTCATAAAAGGACTTTCTCCAAAAACTGCTCTCACACTTATCAGGAAAGTCGGCTATGCGCCGTTTAACGAAATAATCAAAAAGGGCGAGCCTTTCAGGTCCACGGCGCTCAACATCGCCGCTCTCGCGGAGGAGGCGTCGTTCTCCGAACTTACCGACCCCGAGGCAATCCGCGGCATCGTGCGCGATCTGACCGGCGATGATGTCGGGAAAGCCGCCGCCGCGTTCCGCGCGCTGAAGGAAAACATCGGGGAATTCGGAGTCCAGTACCTCCTTGAAGCCTGGAACACCGCCACGGGTCCCCGCACACGCGCCCAGATTCAAATCGCCCTGACCGATATCGGCGCCCGCGCCGTGCCGCCCATGATCGCCTCGCTCGACACGCAGGACGTGCTTCTCAAGGGCATGCTCATCGACGCGCTGACGCAACTGAAAGACTGGCGCGCCGCGGGAAAACTGCGCGAACTGGCTGATGACAAAAACCTGAGCGATGATATGCGCAACGCGGCGATGAGGGGATGCGCTGCAATTGTCGCCGAACACGCCGGAGAGGACGCGGCAAAACTTTCCGCTTCCCAACTCTACGCGATGATCGCCGAGGACTACCTCGCCAACCGCACAAGCGCCAAGCGCAACGTTATTCCACGCTACTACCTCGGCGAAGGAGCAAGGTTCTTCATGTGGTCGTTCCAGAACGGCGCGCTTGTCGGCACGCCCATCCCGCGGTTCGCGTATAACTACGAAATGGCGACGGAGACGGCCGTCCGCGCGTTCGCGCTGGACGCCGGCAACCAGCAGGCGGCGAACATTATCGTGTGCGCAAGAATGGCGGAAATCCCCGTCGGCGAGATTATTCTCGATTACGACGCGGCGCAAAACAAGACCGTTCTGACCGACGTTGAACGCCAGGCCGTTACGGACGCGCTCGCCAAGGCGCAAGCCAAGGCCCCTGCCGCCATTGCGCTGGGCCTGCGCGCCCTTTGCGGAGCCGTGGCCCTTGCGCTGAATTACAACCTCGACCAATCCGCGGTCATGTGCCTGAACACCATTGCAACGCTGCCGGAGGCCGAGACCGCGCAGTTCCTGCCGGAAAAGCCCGGGAGCCAGCAAGACGCGTATGGCTATACCATCCTTAAGGCCATGTGGGCCGACAGCCGTCAGGTTAAATACACCGCCGCAATTACGCTGGCTCGCATCGCCGGCTCCAGGCAGTTCGCCCAGAAAGACCTCGTGCCCGACCTGCTTCTTACGGCAATAGAAGAAACCGCAACGCTGCGCGTGCTGGTTGTGCACCCGGACAACGACGTCCGCAACACGCTGAGCCTGAGCCTCAAGGCGCTCGGCTACGACGTTATCATCGCCCAGGACTCCTCTGAAGGCCTGGCGAAGGCGCTGGACTTCCCCGCGCCGGACGTCGTAATCATCTCGAACGAACTGGACCGGACAACAAATGCTTTTGTTGTCAGATTGCGCGACACCCTGACGACGGCGCAGATGCCTATCCTCATCGTTACGACACCGGAGATGCTTGAGGGCGACAAGACCCGCTTCAGTTTTGGAAACGTGAAAGGCTTCATCCCGAATATCACGGACCAGGCGGCCATCGGCGCACTGCTTGCAGCATTCAAGAACACTAGCGGCTGGCAAGCCAGGCAGAACGACGCAATCCTGCAGGAGGCGTCGAAGATCGTTGCAAAAAATCCGCAGAATGTCGGCGCAATCGACCTTACGCCTTACGCGGAAAGGCTCATCGCAATCGCGCAGAGCAACCGCACGCTCGCGGCGCGCGTCAGCGCGATGAAAGCGCTGGGAAACTGGGGAGTTGAAACGGCGCTCAAGCCCGCCGGAGCGCTGCTGGCGGACGCGTCCGCGCCGAAAGAACTCCGCGCCGCTGCCGCGCTGGCAATCGGCTCGATATTCGCCAAGGGCAAGGTGAACGCCGTGAGCGACGAGACGCTTACAATTCTTCTCGCCGCGCTGAACAGCCCTGATATCGAAGTCGCCAATGCCGCGGCGGACGCGCTGGCATCCGCGCCGCTTACGCTAGAGCAGCGCGCCCGTATCCCGGTAAAATAAAAACATGCTCAACTACTGCACGGCCGGAGAATCGCACGGAAAGGCCCTCGTCGCTCTGATTGAGGGCGTTCCTGCCGGTGTGCCGGTGCCGGAGGCCGCGGTTGCGGATTTCCTGGCACGGCGCAGGCGCGCCGGAGGCCGGAGCACGCGCATGGCCGTTGAGAACGACGCTTTCGAAATCATCGCCGGCGTCCGCGACGGCGTAAGCACCGGCGCTCCCATTGCAATCATCGTCAAGAATCGCGACTACCGCCCCACCCCAGAACCGCTCCAAATCCCGCGTCCCGGCCACGCGGACCTTGCCGGAATGTTCAAATACGACACGGACAACGCCCGCGACATCGCGGAGCGTGCCTCCGCCCGCGAGACCGCGGCACGCTGCGTGGCGGGGGCAGTTGCCGCTTCAATGCTAAAAGCGCTTGGAATTGAGGCATTCGGGCACGTCGTCGCCATCGGCACCATCCGCCTTGCGCCGAGGCGGCTTACGCTTGCGCAGGCTCTGCACGTCCGCAGCCGGTCGCAGTTCTACACCGTCCACCCCGAAAGGGACGACGCAATCACCCGCGAGACGGAGCGCGCCGCGAAAAAAGGCGATTCGCTCGGCGGCGTTTTCGAGGTCAAGATAATCGGCGCGCCCGCCGGATTGGGCTGCTGCATGCGGGCGGCGGACAGGCTCGACGCGCGGCTCGCCGCGGCGATGATGTCCATACCCGCCGTCAAAGGCGTGGAAATCGGCGACGGTTTCGTGCTTGCATCGCGCCGCGGTTCGGAGGCGCACGACGAAATAATCCTGAAGGGCGGCGTCATAACACGCCTAACAAACCGGGCCGGCGGAATCGAGGGCGGCATGACAAACGGCGAGATGATCATCGTTCGCGCCGCGGTCAAGCCGATACCGACACTGGCGAATCCTCTACGCTCGGTCGATATGCGCGCCATGAAACCCGCGAGAGCGCCGGTAGTCCGCGCGGACATCTGCGCCGCGCCCGCCGCATCCGTCGTGGGAGAGGCGGCGGCGGCATTCGAAATCGCCCGCGCCGTGACGGAAAGATTCGGCGGCGACACCCTGCCCCGCATCCGCGCGGCTATGCAGAGGCCATTCTAGAACACCTAATCCAATCGCCTTTACCCAATATCTGTAATTACCATAGGTTACAACGCAATGGCGGAAATTTGCGATGAAACTTGCTTTTTACCGAGTTGACAGGGTATAATATAGGCAGTGATGGTGCTTTTGTCAGAATGTAAATTGACTTTTCCCATTGACCTGTAAGTGGTGTAAACACAATGAAGAGATTACTACCTCTCCTAATCTTGGTCGCGGCAATTCTTCTCCTTTCCGTTCCCGCTTTTTCCGTTCCGTGGCGTTTCATTGTCGTGGGAGACACCCGCGGCACGTCCTCAAGCGCTCCCATCAATACCGCGATCCTGACGGAGATCGGAAACCAGATTGCCAGTTCCGGCGCCGCCTTCGTGCTGGTTCCGGGCGACCTTGTGTACGGGTCCACCACAAATCAGGCGACGCTCGAGGCGCAGTTAAACCAGTGGCGAAGCACCATGGCGACGGTTTACAACGCTGGCATCGGCGTTTACGTCACTCCGGGCAACCACGAGATGACAAGCACCGCCAGCCAGGAATTGGCGTGGCGGAATGTCTTCCCGGACATGCCCACCAACGGGCCCGACGGCGAGAAGAACATGACGTACTCCTTCAAATACAGCAACGCGTTCATCGCCGCGGTCAATACGAACAACGTTCCTGACGCCGGCGACCCGACTGCCCAGCACCAGGTGAACACCACGTGGCTAAACAATCAAATTATTTCCAATCCCAGCCAGCACGTCTTCGTGTTCGGCCACGAACCGGCGTTCACGATGAACCATGCCGACAACTTGTCAAACTATCCCGTTATCCGCGACCAGTTCTGGAACATCCTTGGCGGCACGCCCGACAAAATATATTTCACCGGCCACGACCATTTCTATGACCATGCGACCATGCCGGACACAGACGGCAATACAGTCACGCAGTTCGTGGTCGGCACCGGCGGCGCGCCTCTGACGACGTGGAGCCCGCCGTACGCTGACCCTGATGTAACCGGCATTTATCACGCGAAGATGTACGGCTACATGATCGTTGACATCGATGGCCCGAATGTCACCATGACGATGATGGGCAGGACAGGCACGAATATCTACACGCCTATCGAGACTTACTCATACTCTACGCCCGTGCCCGAGCCGCTGACGATTACATTGATGGCGCCTGCTCTTCTTGGCCTTGCGGGAGCTGCCTTCAGGAGGATGCGCGCCGCATAATCCAGAGTTAACCGGCATTTGTCCCCAGCGCCGTAACAGCAATGCCCGCGCGACATTTCCCGGCCAAGGCGCGCCCAACTCCCGCCAAAACGACACATTTCACGCGCTGATGTGCTGTTATATGCACATTGCAAATTTTACAGCCGCCCGTTTCCCTTATCCCGCGCGGCTCTCCAGGCACCCAATCCGCGACGTGCTGGTATGTGCATGTTTTTGCGCCCCCAATCCCGCAGGTCCTGAAATCCGGAATCTTGAATCCTGAATCTTGAATCTGGAATCCAGTTATCCAGTTGTCCAGCGTTACTTTGCGTTACTAAACGTTACTTTGCGTTACTGAGTAACGTTACTCCGTCTTTGCGCTTTACCGCCTGTCCCGCCTGATGTTAGGAGCGTTTTTCCTCGAACCAGGTAACGCATGGTAACGTTATATGCGTTCCTTTTCCAATCCTCTTACTGCCTGCCAAGCAAGACTTTACGCCTTTCGATGCCCAAAATACGCGATTTTTTTGCGCCCGGGATCCCCTCACCACAGAAAACACGGAGACCACAGGAATACAGACTGTTAGGCATTTAGGCCCTTCGGCTGTCAGGCCCTAATAGTCTAACAGCCTTTCTTTGACCTGACACTTCGTAGTGTGTAAGTATACACCATAAAATGTGGTTTGTCAAGTGAAAAATTCCCGCCGAGTGAAAATTTTTTTACCACAGGCCGTTCGGTCCTAATAGTCTATCAGTCTAACAGCCTAATGGTCTCTTCGCGTCGTGGTGAATTTGCGCGGGGCCTTCTTGTTTCCGGGCTGGGAAATATCAGGCCGTCAGTTCGTGCTTGAAGGAATCCAGTTGGCTTTTGAGGCGCATGACGATCTTGGAATGTATCTGGCAGACGCGCGATTCGGAGAGGTCGATAATCTGCCCGATCTCGCGCATGGTAAGTTCCTCGTAGTAATAAAGTATCATTATCAGTTTTTCCTTTTTCGACAGCCCCTTCGTGAGGAACTCAATCAGTTCCCGCCGCTGGAGGTCGTCCATCGGCGGGTCTCCCTTCACGTTTTCAACGAGTTCCATTTTGGTGAGCGACTTGTCGTCGTCGTTCTGCTGGTTCTTCTCGCTGAGCGAGAGAATTGTTATCGCGCTGGCCTCGCGGACCATCTCGTCGTATTCGGCGAGCGATATGCCGAGTTCGCGGGCGAGTTCGGAGTCGCTTGGCTCGCGGCCGAGGCGAATTTTGAGTTCACTGGCGGCATTGCTGATTTTGTGGGCCTTTGTTCTGACAAGGCGCGGGACCCAGTCGAGGTTTCTCAGTTCGTCGAGGATTGCGCCGCGAATGCGGTTGACGCAGTAGGTTTCAAACTTCACGCCGCGCCGCATGTCAAAGCCGTCTATCGCCTGCATCAGGCCGAAGATTCCGGCGCTGACGAGGTCGTCCAGCTCCACGCTTTGCGGAAGTTTCGCCATCAGCCGCTCGCCCACGTAACGGACCGTGGGGAGATATTTTTCAAGGAAGTAGTTGCGGATCTTGTCGTCCTTCGTCCGCGCATACTCCTTCCACATGCGGACTTCGTCATCAGGAGCGTTAACAGTTTCTGAAGTAGTCTTGGATTTTGCCATTGATGATTCAGCACTCCGCCTCCTGGCGGTTTTTTGCGGCCTTCTTGTTGCAGCACTGCCTGTCGTCGCCATGAAAATTCGCCCTAATATAGTAAACGTGTTCGACGTTTTCAAGCATTAAGAGGAACGGCCCCCATATTCGCATTGCTCACGCGGCGTCGGTTTCGCCTTCCTCGGCGGGCGTCTCTTCCAGGGGCATTTCTTCGCCGAACAGGCTGTCAAGCAGTATCCGGTTGGCAATTGCGCCGACCACAAGCCCCAGGCAGAAGAAAATAACCATGGCCGCCAGCGCGCGCAACAGCACAGTCTGCGCATCCATGTCCGAAACCAGCCCGGACACGCACGTCACGAAAAAGGCGAAGATCGCCATGAACCCGGAAAATCTTTTCGTCATTCTGCTCTAGACCCGAACCTGCGGAAAAGCCGCCGGAAGAAGCCGCTCTTCCTCCGGCGCTCGCCTTTGCGCCGCTGGATTTCAAGAATGTCGAGAGTCTTTCGCAAGCAATGTGATGCCGGAGAGCCGGGGTAGGCCAGGATGAAAGGCCGCCTGGAGCGCACGGATGCTTCCACGGCCTCATCGCGCACGATGTATCCCGCGTATTCCACGCAAAGGCCGAGAAAGTCCTTGCTGACGCGAATTATCTGATTCGCGATCCTCCCCGCTTCCCCTCCGCCCGTTACCATGTTCATAAGCACGAATATATTACCATAATCGGCTTCCCTGGACAGAACCTTTATAGCCGCGTAGGCGTCGGTTATGCTCGTCGGCTCGGGAGTCGCCACGACAACCACGTCATCGGCCGCGGCGACAAAATCCATCACCCCCCGGCTCACGCCAGCGCCGGTGTCCACGATGACAAGGTCCGCGGAGGATTCAAGGTATTCCAGTTGCGCGATGAGACGCTCCCTCACGTCGTCCGGGAGGTCCGCCAGCCCCGGCAGGCCGGACGCGCCCGGGACGATCTTGATGCCGCCAGGCCCCTCGGCGACTATCTCGACTATGTTCCTGCGGCCCGTGATGACGTGGGAAATGTTGTACCTTGCGCGGACATCGGCAAGCACGTCGATGTTCGCCAGCCCCAGGTCAGCGTCAACAAGCGTAACCTTGTGGCCTAATTTCGCCGCGGCAATCGCCATGTTCAGCGCGATGTTGCTCTTCCCGACTCCGCCCTTGCCGCTTGTAACCGTTATCGTGCGCGCGCGCGGCGTCAGCGCGTCCACCATCATGCGCAGTTTTGTCGCCTGGTCGGTTATCACTATCATGCCCTCATAATTATCGACGCAATCTTTCCCGCGTCGGCGACCTCGATATCGTCCGGCACTTCCTGGCCGGTCGTGATATACGAAGCGGCTTTGTTCACCCGCAGCAGGATGTTGAGCAGGTGTCCGCGGTACGGCGATTCGTCTATCTTGGTAAGAATAACTTTGTCATGCGCCAGCGGCCCGAAACGCTCCGTGATATTCTCGACATGCACGGTATGCGTCGTGGCGCTGACGACGAGGTGCACTTCGTCGAACTTCCCCGCTTCGAGAAACGCCTTGAGTTCCTCCATTTTCTGCGCGTCGCACTGGCTGCGGCCCGCCGTGTCAACAAGGACGATGTCCTTGCCGCTGAACGCCTGCAGCGCGCCGGTCAATTCTTCCGGCGTCAGCACGACGTTGATTGGGATGCCGATGATGTCCGCGTAGGTCTTGAGTTGCTGGACGGCGGCTATGCGATACGTATCGACGGTTATCAGGCCGACGTCAAGTTTTTCGCGGAGTTTGAAATTCGCCGCGAGTTTTGCGATCGTAGTCGTCTTGCCGACGCCGGTGGGGCCGATGAGCGCGACAGTCCGCGCGGATTTCTCGCCGCGAGCGATAGGCCCGGCGACGCGGACCATGCGCGCCACGGCCCGCTGATCGTCTGCGTCGCTGGACTCCCCGGATGCAGCGCCATTTTTGGCCCGGCGGACAATCGCCTTCGCGGCGGCCTCGTCCACTCCCCTGCGCAGAAGAGCATCGAAGAGGTCAACAAAGTGATCCCCGCAGTTTTTCAGGTTTTTGCGGTGTTCGCGGCGGACAAGGTCGCAGATCAGCGACTTGATGTTGCCGACCTCCGCCTCAATTGAATTAAGGGCTGAGGCCGCCAGCGGCTGAGGGGGAGCCGCCGGCGCGTCGGGAGGGGCCGCTGTTTTATATATGTTTTCAAACAAGGCATTCGATGGGATGCGCCGCGCGGGCATTTCGCGCTTCGCGTGCGTGAGCACCCGCACGTCGTCCGAGGCGGTTATTTCAATGATCTCGCGCCCGCCCAGGCCCAAAAACCCTCCGCGCTTGAAACTTTTCGTGTGGAGAATCACGGCATTGCGGCCGAGGTCGGCCTTGACCTTCTCAAGCGCTTCTTTCATTGTCACGCCTTCGTACTTTTTCAGATTCATTCTTTATACTCCGCGGTTCCTAGCGATTCGACGGCGACGCCGGTTACAATTTCGTTGTATGACAGCACCGCCACGTTGAGTTTCGTGGTGTCCATAATCCGCTTGACCTGCGCGCGGATCTGCGGCGAGCACAGGACAACCGGGGCGTGTCCGGCGCTCACGAGTTTTTCGATCTCTTTCGAAACGGTTTCGATGAAGCGGTTGATGTCTTTGGGCGACATGTTGAGGAACGTCCCGCGTTCGGTGCGTTCAATGCAGGAATTTATCTTGTCCTCAAGCCGCGGGTCGAGCGTGATAACGTAAATCTTTCCGTCCTTTTCCATGTACTGCTCGCATATCAGGCGCGCGAGACCGTGGCGGCAGTACTCCGCGAGTATCTCCGGGTCCTTGGTGCGCGGGCCATAGTCGCCGAGCGTTTCGAGTACGCTGCCGAGATCGCGGATGGAGACGCGCTCCTTCAGAAGGTTTTGGATGACCCTGTGCACATCGCTGATCTTGAGCACGTCGGGTATGACCGACGCGACAAGCGCCGCGGAGGTCTCCTTGAGGTTCTCGAGAAGATGATTCACGTCTTCGCGAGTGAGAATTTCGGACGCGTTGGACTTGATTACTTCGGAGAGGTGCGTGGCGATGACGGTGGTGGCGTCAACGACCGTGTAGCCTAGCGCCTCGGCCCGATGGCGCTGCGCGGCGGTTATCCAGACCGCCGGCAGGCCGAACGCCGGCTCCTTCGTCTCAACTCCTTCGATCTTGCCGGTCGTGGCGCCGGCGTCCATTGCAAGGAACCCGTCGGCGACCGCCTTGCCTCCGGCGACCTTGACGCCCCTGATTTTGATGACGTATTCGTCCGGTTCGAGTTGCATGTTGTCGCGGATGCGGATTGGGGGCACGATGAAACCCATCTCCGCCGCGGCCTGGCGGCGGATCATCGTCACGCGGTTGAGCAGGTCGCCGCCCTGCGCGACATCAACAAGTTTGATAAGCCCGTAGCCGACTTCCAGCCCCATCGGATCCACGTGCAGGAGCGCCTCGATGCGCTCCGGTTTCTTTGGCGCATCTTTTGCCTTCTGTTCCGCCGCCGCCACCGCGGCCCTGTGCCGACCGCGCACCATGGTCACCGCCACGCCTGTGCACGCCGCTATCACGATGAGCAGCGGCACGGTCGGGAATCCGGCGAAGAACATCACTATGAGGAAGCCCACGACCATGAAAAGGGACCGCGGCTGGGAGAATATCTGGCTGAAGAAATCGCGGCCCAGGTTGTTTTCCGCCGTGGAGCGGGTAACAATGATGCCCGATGCGATTGAAATGAGCAGCGCCGGCACCTGGGTCACGAGGCCGTCGCCGATGGTAAGTATCGTGTAAACTCGCACGGACTTGGCGATGTCCTTGAAGGCGATGTAGCCCACGATGAGGCCGCCGACGATGTTGACAATGGTGATGATTATCCCGGCGATGGCGTCGCCTCGGACGAACTTGCTTGCGCCGTCCATCGCGCCGTAGAAGTCCGCCTCGCGGGTGAGTTTATCGCGCCGCGCACGCGCCTCCTGCTCGTTTATGAGGCCTGCGTTCAAATCGGCGTCTATGCTCAACTGCTTGCCGGGCATGCCGTCCAACGTGAAACGCGCGGCGACTTCGGAGATGCGGGTAGCGCCTTTTGTGATGACGACGAACTGGACGATGACGATTATGGCAAATATGATGAACCCCACCACCGGGTTGTCAGCGCCGACAAAAGCGCCGAATGTGTACAGCACCTTTCCGGCAAAGAGCGGCGGTTCCACGGGCTTTGCGGTGCCGAGGATAAGGCGCGTTGCCGCTATGTTTAAAGCAAGGCGGTAGAACGTGGTCATCAACAGCATCGTGGGGAACACCGCGAACTGCAGCGGCTCGGTGACATAGACAGACGTGAACAGAATGACCACGGCCAAAGATATGTTTACTATCAGCAGGAAGTCGAGCAGGAACGGCGGCGGCGGCACGATGATGACAATCAACACGCAAATCATCGCGACCACGAGCAACAGATCCGTGTTGCGTTGGAAAAGCGCTACCGCTGATGTTACGCCGACTTTTGCCATGATGCCTGCAAATAAAAATTGCCGTTGTTTTCAAACACGAGTACCGGTTTCAACTTTTTGCGATTAAGTGGCCCAAGCGGTCCTGCTCTTGTCGAGTTCATAGACGTAGGCGAGAATCTCCGCCACGGCCTGATACAAATCCGGCGGGATTTCCTGGCCTATCTCGGCGCTTTTGTAGAGCGCATGGGCAAGCGGTTTTTTCTCGACAATAGGAATTCCGTGCGCCACGGCGATTTCGCGTATCTTGCGGGCGACGTAGCCCGCGCCCTTTGCAACGACTTTCGGCGCGGACATCACCTCGCGCTCGTATTGCAGCGCCACCGCAAGTTCCGTGGGGTTCGTTATGACCACGTTGGCTTTGGGGACGTTGTGCATCATGCGCTGATACGCGATTGCGCGCTGGGTCTTGATCCTGCGTTCCTTGATTTTTGGATCGCCCTCGTAGCGCTTCATCTCATCTTTCACTTCCTGCTTTGTCATCTTGATGTCCGACTCGTACTGCCAGCGCTGATAGGCGTAATCCAAAATCGCCAAAATCAGAAGGACGATTGAAATCCTGATTCCGAGCGTGAACGACGACTGCCCGGCGTAAGCCAGGATGCCGCCGATATCCATATCCATCGTCGGGATGATTTCCCTGACCTTATCCTTGACCGTCCAGTAAAGCACCGCGGAGATGACGACGACCTTGACGAGGCTCATGACGAGTTTCACGGTGCCGCGCGTCGAGAACATGCGCTTGAAGCCGTTGATTAGGTTGAAGCGCGAGGTCTTCGGCACGAAGACGTCGGGACTTATGCCGGGGCCCACCTGCAGGAGGTTGATTACTATGGCCAGAAGAAAGAGGCCCGCAAGAAGCGGCAAAAGCATCTGGAGAACGACAGCCAGCCCGTAACCCGCGTATGACCCGATGTTCGCGGGCGTCAGTTCAGGCACATGGAGGCTTGAGAGCAGTCTAATGTTCAGAAAAGCCATCTGGTCCAGTATCTTGTGGCCGTAAAAATTCAGAATCAACAGCGCACCCAGCAGGAGGATGGCCGTGTTCATGTCCTGGCTTCTCGCGACCTGGCCGCTCTCGCGCGCTTTCTCGCGCTTTCGCGGGGTCGCGGGTTCGGTCCTTTCGCCAAAACTTTCGTCAGACATATAATCCGCTCACAACTGATTCGCAGGGCGCAGTCCCGCCCGCCGGGCAACAATTACGAGACCGGCTTCATCGCATGCACCAGCGTCTCAAGGTCGCCGGTCATGCGGGCAAACATCGTTTGAAGGATCCACCCCAGGGCCGGCAGCGATAGCGCCACTATGACAAGCCCCAGTCCCAGCCTAAGGGCGAAGCCTATGTTGAATATATTCATCTCCGGCACGGTCCTCGCGACGATCGCCATCACAATCGTCGCAAGCATCAGCGCTATGACCGCCGGCGCGGAAATCTTCACCGCGCTCACAAACATCTGGCTGACCATGCCGATGCTCAGTTTGTCCGCGACGCCGTGGGCGAAGTCGGCGCGCGCCAGCGGGACCGTATCGTATGAAACCGCCAGCACCTTGAGCAGCAGGCGATGCCCGCCGACAAGAATGAAGATTACCACCGCGACCATGTACAGCAGGTCCGCAAGCAGCGAACTTTCCTCGCCCGAATCAGGGTTGAACACCTGCGCGATCGCAAGACCGATTTGCTGGTCGGCTATGAACCCGCCCAACTGCACGGCCGAAAACACCAGCAACACGCCGAAGCCGATGATCGCCCCGACGGCCATTTCCGTAACCGCCACCGCGAAATAGCCGCCCATGTTGTCGGGGACGCGGACGCCTATCCGATTCACCGTCGGGAAAACCACGACCGCCACGGCTATCGTCAGCGCGACTTTCACGTTCCGCGGGATGGCGTTATGCGAAAAGAACGGCGCAATCATCACCAGCCCAGCAATGCGAAACGCGATGAGGACGAAGCATTTCAGGTCGTTGATTATGTTGATAATGTCCGAAACCGGCATTTGTCCACGCTACTTGAAGTACCAGGGCATCTGTTCGAAAATCTGTCGCGTATAGTCCAAGACCACGACCATCATCCACTGCATGAGGACATACGCCGTTATCACAACGGCAAGGATTTTCGGTATGAAGGAAAGAGTCTGCTCCTGTATTGATGTGGCGGCCTGCAGTACGCTGACAATAACGCCCACCACCAGCCCGGCCAGGAGCAGCGGCAGCGACACCTTGACCGCGACCACGAAAGCCGCGCGAGTCAAATCAACCGCAACCTGTACGCCATCCATGCGATCCTCCGTCAAAATCCAGCAACCGTCAAGCGGGCAACTTTGAGCACGCCCACGTCAGTAACCGCCGCTAGTAGAAACTCGCAACCATCGACTTGACGACCAGCGCCCAGCCGTCCACGAGCACAAACAGAAGTATCTTGAACGGCAATGAAATCAGTATTGGAGGCAAGACGAGCATGCCCATGGAAATCAATGTCGTTGAAATGATCAGGTCGATGATGACGAACGGAAGGTAGAGAATAAATCCCATCGTGAACGCGCGCGTCAATTCGCTTATGACAAATGCCGCGATGAGCGTGTGGGTGGGAACGTCCTTGGGCGCAAACGCGTCCGTCACGGGAGTCTTGGAAAGGCTGAGCATGAGTTCGATGTCGCTGATGCGTGTCTGCCGGAACATGAACTCGCGCATCGGTCTCTCCGCGCGGGCAAGGCCTTCCTTTATGGATATCTCGCGGTTCATGTACGGGCCTATGCCCGCGTTATACATCTTCGTCCAGGTCGGGGTCATCGTTACCGCGGCGAGGAGCAGTGAGAGGCCGATGACAACCTGGTTGGGAGGCAGTTGCTGCGTGGAGAGCGCGCGCCGCAGGAATGACAGGACAACCACGATGCGCGTGAATGAAGTCGTTAGAACAAGAATCGCCGGCGCAAGCGCGAGGATTGTCATAACTATGGCAATCTCAAGCACGGTCGAAACTTCGTCCGGATTGCCCGTGTCAATGAGGGTTCCCCCCTCACCCACCATGCCGGCGCCTGCGGGCGCGGCAAGAAACAGCCACACTATTGCGCCTGCGATAAGGCATCGCAAAAAGGCTTTCATCGCTTTCCCCTCTCGCATGTACAATTTGCCCGCGGACGCGGGCCGATTTACTTTTGCTCTTGTGAATAACTCTTATGCCATTTGTCCACGAGGGACTGTATTTTGTTCAGCCCCTGCTGGACTCCCTTGTCCGACTTGTCAGCCCCAGCGGCGAATTCGGCGTCCTTGCGTTTGAAAATCGCCTTGAAGGCGGTGGTGACGCTGTCAACTTTGCCCTGCGCGGCCTGGGCCTTGAGATTGTTGATCTCCTCAGGATCATGAATCTCGGCGAGAACATTTATCGACTGTTCCGCGACGCCGAGCACAAGGACCCGCGCCCCGACTCTTGCGAGGTATATGGCCTGCTTCGGCGCTAGGTGCGCCTTGCCGAGCACTTCGATGGCCTGCGAATCAAAAATCCTGTGGCCGCCGGGGATAATTTTCTTGATAAACACCAGCAGGCCCACCACAAGCGCGAATATCAGAATGAGGTAGAGCGCAAGTTCCACGGCTGTTCCCGTGAGGCTCTTCTCCTGCGGCACGGTTGCCTTTATCGAGCCTTTGGCCTGCTCATTGGCTTTGAGAGGCTTGTTTTCGTCAAACGGTACGGGGGTCGAATCAGGCGGCTTCGCCGTCTCGCCGTTTGAGGATGCGGAATCACCATTCGCAGGATTGCTGGTGGAAGAGGTCCGGCCCGAAGCGCCGGTGGAAAGGAAAATATAAATTATCACGAGGCCGGCAAATATGGCCAAAGCGGAAAGGACTGTTTTCCGTTTGTTCATGAAGCGATTCCCCTCTCGATGCATCAACAGATTTCGCGCCGCGGCTATCCCACGGTGACATTAATTTTACACTTTATAATTTATAAAGTCAAGGGACAAAAATAAAATTTTTGCAATTATTCTCTTTTTTCCCCGGGGGAAAGAATATTGGTTATCCTGATGCAGAAATTGTCGTTAAGCACCAAAACCTCGCCCTGGGCCACCAGTTTGTCGTTGACCAGTATGTCCAGCGGGTCTCCGGCCAGTTTATCGAGTTCCACCACCGAGCCTTTGGTCAGTTTGAGTATGTCCTCGATAAACATCTTCCTGCGGCCCAGTTCCACGCGTACATTAAGGCCCACGTCCATGAGCAAGCCAACGCCGGGCTTTTCAGCCGCGGGGGCCGGCTCGACCGTGAAGGAGCCGTGTTTATCCGCCTGCTTGGGCGTTTGGGAAGGAGCGGCTTGCGCGAGCAGCGCGTCGATATCGGCTTCGTTTACGCCCTGTGCCGCCTTTGCGGCTTCCTGTGGTGTGCCGGCGGGCTTGCCTTTCTTTGCGCCCGCTTTCAAGAGCGCATCAAGTTCAGACTGGCTGATACCGCTGCCGCCCTTTTCGGGTTTGCTTTGCGATGGTTTTTCGGCGTCCGGCATGTTTGACGGTCCCTTTCATTTGTCATAACGTAAAACGGAACCGCTTAGAGTATAGCAAGGCTTTATGCCAATGCAAGGGCGAATTTGAATTTGTCAGTCAAGAATCTGATATGTATCAAACAAGACGGCCTTGATCTCCTTCTCGCCGACGTTCCCTCCGAGCAGGCGGATTATTTCCTGTCTCAACTTGTTTTGCAGCCGCTGTCTGTCCTTGGGATCCATGATGCTCTGGTAGCCTTCGGAGATGATTATGCTTTGCAACGCGTCCTTGATTTCGTAGTTGAGGTCCCTGAGGTTTTCCTCAAGATTCTTCAGGCTCGTCTGGTCGAGGTCCGCGTTGAGTTCGACGACAATCGTGCGCACCGTCAGCGTTCGAAACGTGTCCGCGGTGGTCTGAACGGAGAACGTCGGGCCGTCAAGAGCAACATGAGCCCTGGGCTGGCGGGCGAACTGCGTGGCTTGCGGCTGCGCCGCGGGCCTGTTCTCGCCGCGAACCATCGTGTTCATCAGCAAGCCCGCGGCCAGCGCCTCCAATACCAGCGCGGCCACCAGGACCATGAGGCCCTTGTGAGAGAACATGGGCGGCCTCATCGGCGGGAGTTCCTCCCGCTGCGTTGCGCGTTGATCTTTCATTGTTTTTTCCGGCTCAGGCATGGCACGTCCTCTTTCTCAAGCGTTACTGAAGAGGCTCGTCTTCCCCCTCGAAAAAGACGCGCTGTTCCGTCACGATTATTTCGACGCTGCGGTTCTCCGCAGGAATTTCCGCACCGTTGGGGTCCCTCACAAGGTCGGCCGGCCCATGCGCCCCGATGCGAAAACGCTTTTCCGTTATCTGGAAGTCCGGCTTCGTGCCGTGAGCGAGATATTCCATTACGCTCCGCGCCCGGGCAAAAGACAACTCCCACAAATCGCGTATCGAGCGGTCTTTAATTCTGCCGAATTCCGTGGGCGATGCAAAGCCGTTCAACTTTATCACGAAGCGATAGCCCACCAGTTCCTTTGCAAGATAATCAAGACTTTCCCGGACCTTTGGGTCGTCAAGGCGCAACTTGGCGCTGCCTTCATCGAAGAGTTGTTTGGCGCCAAGCGTAATCTGAAGCCCTTCGCGGATGCTTCTTACCCTTATCTTGTCGCCGGTAAAGCCCGACAGGCCGCGCAATCGCTCTTTTTCCCTTGCCCTTGAAGTCATGCCAACGCGCCCGAGAAACTCGCGCAAACTTGTTTCCGGACCCAGCACGTTTCGCGTGTCGTTGGAAGGCAAGGCGGATGCCTTGTTAAGGTAGCCTCGCAACGCCGTGGCGTAGTTGACGAATTTTTCTCTCTTTATCGTCGAAAGCGAAAACAGGGTAACGAAGAAGCACAGCAGCAACCCCATCGTGTCGCTGAAAGTTATAACCCACAGGGGAGTTCCCGCGCTCAAGGGCGTATCCGCAACTACCTTTTTCATCGCTTGTTTGGCCACGATGCGCTTCCTTGATCACGTTAGCGTCTTGACGGTCTCGCGTTTCTCGGCCCGCACGCGAGGCTCAAGGAATATCTTCAGTTTCTGTTCAACAATGCGGGGGTTGTCGCCTGACTGGATCGACATGACACCCTGAATTACGATTTCCTTGAGAAGCGTCTCTTCCTTGCTGCGGGCGTCCAGTTTTTCCGCCAGCGGCCCGCAGATAAAATTGCACACAATAGCGCCGTAGAACGTTGTAACCAGCGCAATACTCATGGCCGGGCCGACATTCTCGGGTTTATCAAGGCTTTTCAGCAGGCAAATAAGGCCGATGAGGGTGCCGACCATCCCGAACCCTGGCCCGAACTTCGCCATGGATTCGAACATCCTGCGGCCGGATCTGTGCCGCTCCTGAATGTGCTCGAGTTCCGTCCGCATTATCTCTGATATCAATTCGGGGTCAGCGCCGTCCACGGCCAGTTGCAGGCCTTTGACCATGAACTCATCGTCAAGGCTCTTCGACGCCTCATCCAGAGCCAGTATGCCGTCGCGCCTGGCAACTTCAGCAAACCCGACAAGCATTCTTATCAGTTCCGAGGGGGATTGGGATTGCTTGGTGACGAATGCTTTTTTAAGGACGCTGAATACGGTGAGGAACCGCTTCATTGAGACCGTGATCATCGTGGAGCAAATCGCTCCGCCCGCGACTATGGCGAACGACGGCAGACTCAAAAACTCCAGGCTGCCGCCGGCACTCATAATTCCATAGATTAGCAGTCCGCAGCCTATAACGAGTCCCACGATTGTTGATATATCCATATATTGGTTCCGCAGTTCACTATTCCGGTAATAGACGCTCCGTGCGCCTGAAATCTATCACGCGACGTATTATCTCGTCTGCGCTTTCACGCACTATTACCCTGTCCTGGTCTCTCAGCGTAATAATAGTATCGGGTGTTTCTTCGATGAACTTTATCAGGTCTGAGTTTAGCACAAACTCACGACCGTTGATTTTAGTGAGCCTAACCATGATGTCACCGTCCGTTGCGGGCGGTCCGGGCACAAACAACGCGCCCGGAACCGCCCTTGGTTACTTGGACACCGAAACTACTTCAAAAGACTGACCAGTTCCTGCAGCATCTGGTCCGCGGTCGATATCGTGCGGGCATTCGCCTGGAACGCACGCTGACCCACGATCAGGTCCGTCAACTGTTTCGCAAGGTCAACGTTCGATTCCTCAAGATACCCGCTCTTGATGGCGCCGCGCCCCATCGTGCCGGGCGTGCCGACCATCGGCGGGCCGGAATTCACCCCCACGCGGTAAACATTGCCGCCTTCCGCAACAAGTCCGTCCGGGTTTGCAAAGCGCGCCAGCGCAATCTGCGCCAGCGTCCTTTGCTGGCCGTTGTCAAACACGCCCGTAACAATGCCGTCGGTGTTGATGTTGTAGTCCATCAGCGTTCCAGCCTCAAGCCCATCTTGGTCCGTCATCGCCACGCCAACATGGTCATCGCGGCTGAGGCCCACAATCCCGCCGAAATCCGGCGTGAAAGTAAAAATCGGATTAGCGCCGGTCCCGGTCAGGTCAATCGAAACCGGGTCCGGCGTAGCGGAGACAAATTGCCCCTCCGTGTCGAACTGTATCGTGCCGGAGCCGACGCAACGGTTCGTCCCGTAGTTGTCGTTGGATTCCGCGAAATAGCGGAAGGTGTTGCCCGAGTCCGTTGCGGACTGAAGCGCAAACGTGAAACTCACCGTGTGCGCCGTGCCCAGCGAATCATAGACCGTCGCATGTGTGCGAGTGGACTCGCCCTCGGCGTTAGCAAGGTTCGTGAACGACAAGAGTTGGTGGCTGTTGCTCTTGATCACAAGATTGCTCAGACTGTTCGCGTCGCCCGCGTTTCCATCAATGCGAATCTTGCCGTCAGCCGACGATGGGTTCAGGCCGGCGCCGGTTCCGCCGAGCGTTACGCCGGCGGCCTCGTTGACGGCGAAGGTGTCGCCCGTTGCCGGTAACGTGGCCAGGTCTTCAGCAAAGGTCAGCGTGTCGCCGGACACATTCGAAATCTGCACAATCTGCCCTGCGGAACCACCTGAGAGGAATCTGATGAAGTCTCCGGCCTGTACGCCCATCGCCCCAAAATCAACCGCTGAATTCTTGAGGGAATTGGCTGTTACCGTGTACGTCCCTCCGTCCGCAACGAGATTCACGGTGCCGTTGACCGGCGTGGGGACGGAACTCGTCTTGTCCAGCCGCTCAGCGCCGTAAGTCTGGTTTGCGGGGTCGGCGTTGATGCCCAGTTTCCCTTGCAGGAAGTTGAGCAAATCGCCAAGCGTCGTGCCGCCGGTCGGAGGCGGATCGCCTATCGTAAAAGTAGCAACCGGCAGTTCAGCACTGCTGCCGCCCTTGCTGCACGTTATAACTATCTGGTCGCCCGTGTGAAGACCAAGCGACACCGGGCCGGTGCCCGGATCGGTCTTGAGATCCGTCAGCAACGTGCTGAGCGTGGCCGGGTTGTCACTCGCGTCGTAGAGCGCCTGTGACTCCAGCAGGCTCCCCGAATCAGAAACCGACCCGCCGCCGTTGAGGTTGCCGGTAAAGGTCGCCTCGGTAGTCTGGCGGGCGATGCTGAGTTCTCCGAGCGGTATCAGAATGTTCTGAAGACTGCTGCCCGGGGTGATAGTGAACGTGTTGAAATCCGCCATGTACCCCTGCACTATGTCGCCGCTAGCGGGACTGTACAGGTTGTTCTGCGGGTTGAGCGTGAACGCGCCGTCACGACTGTAAACCGGCGCGCCCTGCGCGTCGTTAAGAATGAAGAAACTTGACGCCATATCTCCGGTGTCTTCTATCGCCAAGTCGCTCGCGATGCCGGTGGCATTCAGCGAACCGCGCGTGAAATTGTGGCCTATGGACGCCACCAAAACCCCCTTGCCTATCTGCATGGGGTCCACGCCGCCGAGATTCCCCTGCGGCGCTGAGCCGAGGTTAATTGTTTCGCTGAGCATCGTTTCAAAATTGACACGCGACTGCTTGAAGCCGACCGTGTCAACATTGGCGATGTTGTCCCCGATGACGCCTATGCGCATCACCTGCGCCATCAATCCGGAGATTCCGGCATTTAATGCGCCTATGAGAGCCATAGCAAACTGTCCTTTCCGGGTGGGCTGCGTCTGTCATTCGGCAGCCACGGGCCTCCCCTTGCGGGGTCCAGCCTCATCACCCAATCGCCTCGGGCATGAATGCCCGGGCCTACTTGGTTCCTTGAACGAACACGGCGCTGTCGATATTGGTCACCACGCGGTCATTCAGCATCGCGGTGTCCAGCGCGGTCAGCACCATGCGACTCTTCACGTTGACGATAAATCCGACGTCGTTCATCATGAGCAGCGCCTCGCGAGAACCCTTTGCCGCCGCGGCGTTCGCGGCATTCTCAAGGTTCTGCAGATCGCTCCCGCTCAGCGATATGCCGCGCCCCGCCATGCGCTCCTGGGCGTGCGCGGAAAACTTAAGCGGCCGCGCCTGCTCGACCTGCTTCTGGAGCAAGTCGGCGAACGAAGGCCCGCCCTGCGTTCGGCGCGCCTGCTCAAGGCCGCCTAATTGATGAAGTTGCCGGATTCCGTTTATGCGCTCGACCATGGCCGGCCTCACTGTGCCTGCGGTGCGGCGGCCTTGATTTCCTCAACGTTGCTGAGAGGAATCTCAACGCCGTTCACCATCAGGTTGACCGCGCCGCTGTCGAGTTTTACGCTGTCCACAAGTCCCTGAACGGACGCGCCGGACGACGTTGTGCCGGTTATCTCGCGGCCAATCATCGCGCCTGCGGAGGCCATGCCCTGCCCCAAGACCATCGCCTGAAACGCGCTGGCCATGTTCTTAAACCCGACCGACAATTCACTGCTGGTTTGCAGGGACTGTATCTGCGCCATCTGTCTCGCAAAATCCGTGTTGTCAACCGGCTTGAAGGGGTCCTGGTGCGTCAACTCCGCCACCAGCAAATTGAGAAACTCGTTTTGTGAAATCGTCGCTCGATCGCTGGTGCTGGCAAGTTGCGACGCACCGTTGGACGTTGTGGTTGGACTGATTGCACTCGTTAAAGCCATGACTTCCTCCATGAAAAACTACACGTAGTAATCCACCAACGACGTGCCGGCGGACATCCGCCGTTTTTCGTCGAAGATGTCGTAACTGTCATCTTCCTCGTTCACGGCGGAGAGTTCGCCTCCCGCCGTGAAAGTCGGCAATGAGCCGCCGTCGCCGGTGAATCTGGATTGGCCGGATTCCTGCTCCACGGTAACGTTGAAGCCTCCGACCTCGATGCCCTGGTTTTCCAGGGCCGCCTTCAGTTGCGGCAGGTTGCCGCTGATGGCATGGCGCGCGGCCTGCGTCTGCGTTTCAAAGAAAGCGTTCAGAACGCCGTCCTTCACGCTGAGTTCAATCCGCACGCTGCCGAGCCGCGGAGGCTGGAGCATCATGCGCACCTCGCCAGCGCCGCGCTTGAGGGCCATCGTCATCGATTGGACGATCTTATCAATCGTCTCGGCCTGGTCCGCGCGCGCAGTGCCGCCGGCGCCGCTCAGTTTCTGCGCAAACTCGCTGCGCTGAGTGTCGCCGTTTTGGCCGGTCGCATCAGAACTTGCCGAAGCCGCCCTGACATTGTCGGCGCTCTCAAGGCCCTTGCCGTCAAAGGGCGTTCCGTTCGAGGCATCGCCCCTTGCGTCCGTGCCCGTTTGGGCCGGTTGAAATTGAGGAACAGGAGCGCTGACGGCTTGCGCAAACGCGGCGGGCTGGCTGCCCTGCACGGAATTAAAACCGCTCTTAAGTCCCGCGGTCTGAGGCTGGACGTCCCACAGTTTCGGAACGTCGCCGGCGTTTCCCGATGCAAGGTTCGGCGCATCGGGCTTCGCCTGCCCGGTTGGCTCCTGCGAAGCGTTTTGCTGCGCCTCCGCCGTCTTCGCCGCGGCCGCCTGCTGAGCGACCTGAACATCCTGGGCCGCCAACTGAGCGACCGTTGGCTTATCGGCGGCGGTTTGCTGCGCTGCTAACAGCTGAGCATTCACGCCGCCCTGAGCCGGACCGGCGGCATCCTTCGACGCGGGATCTCCCGCTGATGCCGCCACGGCGTTTGCGGCGTTCACCGCTTCACCGGAGGCATCGTCGAGATTGACGCCACCGGCCTGCATAACCGCACCAGCCACGCCGGAGGCCGCATCAGGCGCGCTCGGCGTCGAAACCGTTGCAGCGCCTTTGCGATGTTTGACGTGTTTGCCGTCATCTTCTGTCTCATCCGTTGCCTGTGCACTGTTCGGGTCTGAGACTGAACGAGACGATTGCTCGGAATCGTCCTGAGCGGCCGCCTCGCCGCTTCTTGCAGAGCGCGCGCCTTCAGCGCCTGCGGCCGTTTGCGAATCATCCGCAATACCCGCCACGTTGCGCCGCGGCGTCGAGTCCCCGGCGTCACCAGCGCGAGAAAAAGGATTCGTCCCGTCCCTCGAAAACATCGAGTCAATCCGAGATGCGGGATCAGAAACCATCATCGCACTGAGCATGGCGTCGAACACGCGGCTGCCTTCGGATTGGCGCGCAGCCTCGGCAAAACCCACCGCCGCCATACTGCCGCCAACTTGTGTAACGCTTGCCACTTCCTGCATGTAACATCACCCCCTTCCGCATGGAACGTGGTAATGCAATTATGTGAAAAGATACCGCTACGGTATCGTTATTCCCGAATGTAAAAACAGTATCTCAATGGAAAACAGCGCTGAGCGTGCCGCGCACTGGCTGATTAGTTGCGCACACGCTGTTGACGCGCAGAGGACTGCACGTACATCAGTTCCCGGCCGTTGTCGCGCTCGTATCGAAAGAAAATTCGTCGAGCTTGTTCAACAACTCGGCACCCCTCTGGCCTTCTGTTGATTTGGCGGGATATTTGTTAAGTTCCGCGATGATATCCTTCAACGCGGCGGTTTTCATCTGGCGAAAATACCGCAATATTTCCTCGTCCTTCCAGGCGTAGATGGTTTTCGCGGCGTCCCTCGGTTCCATTGCCTGGAGCGTTTCGAGGTTTTTCTTGAATCCGTCGTCATTCACCTTCGCCTCGAACTCCTTCCTGGCTTTTTCAAACGCGGCGCGCTCCTCCTCAAAAGCGGCGCGGTCTTTGTCAAGCGCGGCGCGGCGGCTGTCAACCTCATTCTTCAGGGCGTACAGTATCGTCTCGTGCGCGCTTGCGACAATTGGCTCGTTCTCCCGCATCTCTTCTAGCAACTTGCTTTGCCCCATGATTTTTCTTGAGTTTTCGTCAGCCACGGAAGAGGCTGGCGTCGCGGCGGGCGCACCGGCCCTGCTTTCTTGGCCGCCGGCAATCAAGTCTTTCGCTCTTTCGATGTCCAGCCGCTCGGTCGCAAAAAGATATGCAACGCCCGCAGCCATTAACAGAAAAAGGATTGCCCCTGTCGTGCGGAGCATGTTTAGAATCTTTCTCATGGTCAACCTCGTGCGGCTTCGGCTCGGGCCTCCTTGCCGCGTTCGTTGAAGACGCCGCCGATTTCGTCGAACATCTTCTGCTCCTCGCGGGCGGCCTCGTATTCATACTCCCCGCGCTGTTTGCCTTTCAGTTTTTCGAGGCTCTTCTTTTCCTTCGACGCCTTGACAAGTTCAAGCCGTTTCGCTTCCGCCTTCCTTGCAAGCGCCTGCAACTCACCGCGCAACCCGTGCAACTGCTTTTCCAGATGATTCAGGTACCGCCTGTGAAAAACCAGTTGCCACGGATCGATTTCCCGCATCTCCGCCTGGCGAAGCCCTTCCCGTGAGTCCTCTATTTCCCCCAATGTGTGCCTGATGTCGCCTTCGCACCGCCGGACCTCTTGAACGGCTTGCGCGAATTCTCTTTGCCTGGTTTTTTCCGTCTGGTCGCGAAGGCGAAGCACCGGCTCAAGGCGGAACTCAAATCTTTTCATTGCTTGGTCTCGCGCTTTTTCGGTTCGCCGATTGAGTTTGCCAGTTGCATCAACTGATTCACGGTGGCGTTCATGGCGCTGCGCTCATTGATTTCCTGCTTCAGGAACGACTCTATGCGCGGCATATGCTCTATGGCCAGGTCGATTTCCGGATTACTGCCGCGGACGTATGCGCCAATGCTTATCAGGTCCTCGGCGTCGCGGTAGATCGCGATAAGGCGCACTATTTTCCGGGCGGCCTCGCGGTGTTCCGGCGGGATCACGTCGATCATCAGCCTGCTTATGCTGTCAAGAACCGATACCGAGGGATAGTGGCCCCTTACGGCGAGTTTCCGCGAGAGCCACACGTGGCCGTCAACGATGCTGCGCACGGCATCGGAGATAGGCTCGTTCATGTCGTCCGCCTCGACGAGCACGGTGTAAAAGCCCGTGATTGTTCCTTTCTCGGACTGGCCGGAACGCTCCAGGAATTTCGGCAGAGTCGCGAAGACCGACGGCGGATAACCTTTCGTCGTTGGCGGCTCCCCCGAGGAAAGCCCGATTTCTCTCAACGCCATGGCCATGCGAGTAACCGAGTCCATCATAAACATGACGTCGAGTCCCTGGTCGCGGAAATATTCCGCAATTGTGGTCGCAATAAACGCGGCCTTGACGCGCACGAGCGCCGGCTCGTTCGAAGTTGACACCACGACAACGCTGCGCTTCAGGCCCTCTTCGCCGAGGTCCTTTTCAATGAATTCCCTGACTTCGCGACCGCGTTCGCCAATGAGCGCGATGACGTTGGCCTGGGCGGAAGTGCCGCGGGCGATCATGCCGAGCATCACGCTTTTCCCCACGCCACTGCCGGAGAAGATGCCCATGCGCTGGCCCTTGCCGCATGTAACCATGCCGTCGATGGAGCGTATGCCGGTGGCGAGCGGCTCAACGATGCGCCGCCTGCTGAGCGGCTTGGGAGCCGGGGAAAAAACATGGCGCAGGGTGAAATCGTTGATGTCCCCCTTGCCGTCAATCGGCACGCCTCTGCCGTCGATGACGCGGCCGAGAAGCGAGTAGCCGACTTTGACCTTCTGATGGCGCGCTACGCAGGTAACGCGGTCATGCAGGCCGATGCCCATCATGTCCCCGAGCGGCATGAGCAGCGTTCTATCGTCGCGGAAACCGACGACATCCGCCTGCACGCGCGCGCCGTTCTGAACCGACGAAATCTCACACAGGCTCCCCACCGGCACGGATAGGCCGACGCACTCAATCACCAGCCCGATGATTTGCACGACCTCTCCGTGAACGCGCTGGGGCACGATCTCTTCGAGAAATTCCATTTCCTGCGCGAATATCGATTTTCCGGACATGCGATTCGCTCTATAGTTCAACTTGCCTGCGGCACTGCCGCCGCGCGGCTCAGACTTCCAGAAGTTGCCTCTCAATTTCCTCAAACTGCGTTTCAATCCGCGCGTCAACCTCTCCGCCGCGGCTCTGGATGACGCAGCCGCCCTGCGAGACGTTCATGTCAGGCACAAGGTGGATGCTCTTGAGTTTGGCAAACGCGGTCTTAACCTGGGGGATGTATTCCTCTATGATTTCAACATCAGCGGGATTAAGTCGCACGCGTATCGCTGACTTCTCGGCGGAGAGTTCGATTGCTTTTGCGAGATTGCTTTTTACCACGTCGTTCTCGAGAGATATTTCGCGCCTGACGATTTTTTTCGCCACCGAGATGGCGCACTGCAGCATGTCTCGCTGCAAATGGGCAAGGTTGACGGCGCGCTCGTTTTCGATTGCCGTGGCAATCCGGTCAAGACGATTCGCCAGAGGAGCGGTCTGCTCTCTCACTTTGTGCGCTTCGGCCTCGTATGCCGTGAGCCTGCCTTCCTCGCGGCCTCTGGCGTGGCCTTCCGCGTGGCCTTTCTCATACCCGCGCTTCTGCGCCTCCGCCATGATTACGTCCGCCTGTTCACGCACGCCGGCGAGCATTGTTTTGGCTTGTTCGAGTATCTCCTGCGCGAGTTTGCGGACCTCGGCGGCGTCAGCCTCGGCGGCGGCGACTATGCGGCGGCGATCCTCCTCGATGTCCTGCATGGTGAAAGCGCGCAGGCTTCCCGTGCCCGCGTCGATGCCCTTGATGAGTTTACATGATGATGCCATCATCGCCTCCGCGACCCTGGATGATTACCTCGCCGCTTTCCTCCAGACGGCGCACGATGTCCACGATGTTCTGCTGCGCGGCTTCCACGTCGCTTATGCGGACGGGGCCCATGTACTCCATCTCTTCCTTTATCAGCGAAGAGGCGCGTTCGGACATGTTGTTGAATATCTTTGCCTTGAGTTCGTCAGACGCGGTCTTCAGCGCGAGGGCCAGTTCGTGGTTGTCCACTTCCTTCAGCATGGCCTGAATGCCCTTGTCGTTGACCAAAATAAGGTCTTCGAACACAAACATCAGGCGGCGTATCTGGTCAACAAGTTCCGGATCTTCTTCGGCAAGGTTTTCGAGTATGTTCTTTTCCGTGGCCCGGTCCGCCCAGTTGAGCATCTCGGCCAGCCGCTCCACTCCGCCTACGTCCTGCAGTTCGGAGGTAACAAGGGAGGAAAGCCTGGTCTGCAGTGCCTTCTCGACTTGGGCTATCACCTCGGGGTCCGTCTGCTCCATGTTGGCGATGCGCTTCACAACTTCAACCTGCTTGCGCTGGGGTAGGCCCGCAAGCACTTCGCTGGCCTTCTTCGGCGGAAGGTAGGAGATAATCAGTGATATCGTCTGCGGGTGCTCATCCTGAAGGAACGTCAAGAGGTTTTCGCTTTCCGCCCTCCGCAGGAACGAGAACGGCACCTGGTGAACGGAATCTTCAAGAACGCGCATTATCTCCTCGCATTCCTTCTTGGGAAGCGACTTCTCAAGGAGATTCTTGGCGTACGCCATCCCGCCCTGCGAGACGTAGCGCGACGCGACGTTGATGTGGTAGAACTCCTCGAGCACCATGTCGCGCTCTTCCTTTGTGGCGTCGCGGAGTTTCGCGATTTCGATGCTCACCTTCTCGACGTCTTCACGCGTGAGTTGCGCCATGACTTTCGCGGCGAGTTCCTGGTTGAGGGAGAGGAGCAGTACTGCCGCTTTTCTGACGCCCGACGGGCTGAGTGATTTTTTCTGCTCAATCATGTCAGGTCTCCTTCTGTATCCAGGACCGGAGCAGGTTCGCGGCGCTCTCGACATTTTCGCCTATCATCTCCTGCACGCGCTCTTTCACCTGCATCGCCTTGAGTTCCTTGTCGTCCAGTTTTTCCATTTCCGTGAGGAAGTCCTTCCTTTCCTTCTCGACTTCCTTCTCGATCTTTTCTTCTATCTCTTCAATCGGTATTTGCTGCGGTTTCGGTATGTTGCGTCTCACGAACGTCGCCACGAGCAGGAGCGATACAAGCGCGAGGACCGCGATGGCCGCCTTGCCGATGAGAGGCCGTGAATACTCCCATATGGATTCGCTCAGCGCGGCGGGCTTTATCTCCGGCGCTTCAACGGGGTGTCTCGCGGCGACATAGACTTTGGCGTCGTCCTTCGGATCGTCGCTTATGCCGACCGCCCTCTTGATTTGCTCCTTGATGCTCTTAATGTTCTCCTGGACCACCTTATCCGCCTCGGCGGGATCTTCGGGCTGTTTACCGCCGTTGATGGGAGTTGCCAAAATGTTATATGGGATGCTTACGGAGACCATCCTGTCGTCAATCTCGCCTGGATACTTCTGGACGAACTCCTGTATCTGGTCTTTGTCCGCATACTCCTTTTTCTCCACTACCTTTCTCGTAAATCCGTTGCCGCTTTCAGCCGAAGGGTAAGCAGGAACAGAGGACGCCTCCTGAGGCGTGTTCACGCCGGTGCTGCTATCCACATTAGGGACTACACCGGCGGGACCGCCCATCGTGTCATTGCTACCCGTAACAGTCTCCGTATGTGCATCGTAGGTCCTGTCCTCGGGAGTTTGATAAGTAAGCACCTTCTTCTCCACGCGGTCCCAGTTTATGTTCGGAAAGAAGGCAACGCAGACGCCGGGATAATCAATCAGTTGCCGGATCTTCTCCTCGTAGTACTCGCTTATCTTGCTTGTAATCTCAAGCCTTTCGTTGTCCGAGGGCGCGTTGTCCTTATTCGTGCTGGGACGATAATTCTTGCCGGAGTAATCGGAGATAGAAATGTTCTCCGGCAGAAGCCCCTTTATCGCGCAGGCAACGGTTCCCGCAATTGAATTGACCGTGTCCTGGCTGAGTCTGTTCACGCCGGATTTTAATTCAACAAGTACGGAGGCCGTTGCGCGGCGAACGTCGTCGTTGAAATAGCGCGTATCATCGCCGGGGTTGATGTTGACGTTTGCGCGCTTTACCTGGTCGAAGTAACTAATTTCAGCGCTAAGTTGCTTCTCGCGTGCAATGAGATACTTCTTGTCGCGCAGGGCATCGGTGTCCATGAGGCTGGATTCGAACAGGCTGGCGAACCAGTCCTTCTCCAGGTACACCTGTCGATCCTGCAGGAACATGGCGGCAAGGCGTTCCCTGTCGTTACCGCGGACTTTGATAACGCCGTCCTCAATCTTGTAATCCGCCGTGCCGAGTTTTTGAATCACATAGGCCTGGCGGTCGGGATCAAGCGGCTGGTAAAAGAGATTGACGTATCCGCCGCCGCCGCCGCTGGTGCTCACTGTCACGACAATCAGAATTACAAAACTCACGATCACGACGCCTGCCAAAAGCCCAAGGCTCAGGCGCTGCGTGGGCGTGAGTTTGCCCATTACGCCGCGCACCTGCAGCGTAAGTTGTGCAAGTGTTTCCTTGATTTTCATATCGCCCCTCTCTCTCGACTTTCGCCCGCTGCCAGGCCCATACCCGGCGCGGGCAGACTTACATTACCGGATTTCAATTAAATCTGCATCCGCTCGATTTCCTGCCATGCCTCCAACAATTTGTTTCTGATTTGCATCAACGCATTGAAGGCCTGATCCGCCTTTTCCACCTGGATCAGCACTTCGGAGACGTTGTCCGTTTTTCCCGTAGCAAGGGCTTCCACCGCCGTGTCCTTGTTCAGCAACATATCATTCACTTCCTTGATTTTATCCATAAGGATGTCTTTGAACGAATGCCCCGACGAATCCACCTGCGGCGCATTCGTCATATCCGGGCTTGTGCCGGCAAGCCCCGCGGGCTTTATCCCGCCGGTCAGGTTCAAGTTTATCTGGTCAACCATGTGCCTCTCCGGTCATCTGAAAAGGGCTGTTACGCGATTATCCTGAGCGCTGAATTAATGATGTTTTTCGTGGCATCCAACGCCGTCACGTTGGCCTCGTACGCGCGCGAAGCCTCCATCATGTCAATCATTTCAACAATGGGGTTCACATTGGGCATGTTCACATATCCGTCCGGCCCGGCGTAGGGGTGCGATGGATCGTAAACCCGCCGGAATTCGCTCATGTCCGGAACCACGCTGGCGACCGACACGCCCTCTTTCGTCCCGGCGCTCGAGCCGAGCGAGAAGACAACCTGCTGGCGGCGGTACGGCGCCATCTTGCCGTCCGCACCGCGCACGAACGATTCAGAGTTCGCGAGGTTGTTCGCTATGACGCGCATGCGCGTGCGCTCGGCGTAAAGCCCCGAAGCGCTGACATCCATTACTGAAAACATGTCTCACTCCGAAAAATTATTTGAGGCGTTACCTCCCGACCTTCTCTGAAATCGCAGTTGACATCATGCCGAACTCTTTGACCAGAATCTGCGTCATTGTGCTGTGCATCAGGTCGTTCTTCGCCAGTTCCGCCATTTCCTGGTCGATGTTCACATTGTTGCCGTCATGCCTAAGAAACTGGTTCCTGCCGAGCGGGTCAATTATCGTCCGCGCGCTGACTCCGCCAAGGGCGTTGGGTTGCAGGTTCCCGCTCGCTTCAAAGTTGAAGATCCGCGGATTTGTCGCGGCGCGCTGTTCGATGGCCTTGGCGAGTTGCGCCTGGAACTCCGCCACCGGAAGGTCCCGCCGCAGGTAGTTCGGCGTGTCGGCGTTCGCGATATTGTTCACCAAGACGCGGTTCCTCTGCTCGTAGAAGGATATGCACTTCTCAAGAACCGGCATCGCGCCCTGGTCGAACATCGCTTTGATATACATTCTTGTCCTCCGTCATCCGCCGTGGCGGGTCTGCAAGCCCGCCCATATCAGTAAGGCAAACGCTGTGCCACCCGATTTTTCACATTTGTTCAAAATCTTCCCCTCTCTCGTCTTGTCATAACTCTTGTATTATGAATATATTGCCGCGCCTCACCCTGACTCGTGATTTCCGGGCGGCACAGCGTCGCCGCTACGGGTCAGCAATTTCTTCCTCATGCAGGCATTTTCTGCCGCACGGGCTTGAGGTCCCACTTCTTCATTTTGTCCCTCAGCGTCCGCACTCCAATGCCGAGGACACCCGCGCTTCTTTTCTGGTGCCAGTCGAACCTCTCAAGGACGGCGGTAATCAGTCTGCGCTCCATCTCGTCGACGGTCGTAATCTGAACGTCACTCGCGATGGACATCATCCTGCCGCCGTCGAGAGAAGGCGATATGTCGCAGACCTCAATTTTGTCGCCGGCCGCAAGCACCGCCGCGCGCTCGATGATGTTCTCAAGTTCGCGGATATTCCCCGGCCAGTGGTATTCCTCAAGTTTGCGAAACGCCTCCGGCGCAATGCCCTTCAATCTTCTCCCGACCGTGGCGGCGCACTTGTCGATGAAGTGCGCCACAAGCGCCCCAATGTCATCTATGTGCTCCCTGAGCGGAGGCACGCGCAACGGCAGGACATTGAGCCTGAAATAAAGGTCCTCGCGGAATTTCCCCTCGCGCACGGCCTTCGTCAAGTCGCGGTTGGTGGTGGCGATGACGCGGACATCCGCCTTGCGCGTGTCGCTGCTTCCGACGCGTTCGAACTCGCGCTCCTGAAGAACGCGGAGAAGTTTGGCCTGAAGGTTTATGTCTATCTCGCTCACCTCGTCCAAGAGAATCGTCCCGCCGTGGGCGAGTTCAAAGCGCCCCTTGCGCATTTTGTCCGCGCCGGTGAATGCGCCCTTCTCGTGCCCGAAGAGTTCGCTCTCCAGCAACCCCGCGGAAAGCGCGGCGCAGTTCACCGCGAGGAACGGATTGCCCGCGCGCGGGCTTTTGGCGTGAATCGTGCGCGCTATCACTTCCTTTCCCGTGCCGCTTTCGCCGGACAGCAGAACGGTTGACGAGGTCGCCGCAATCTTGTCTATCTCCGCGACAATCGCCTTCATGGCCTTGCTCTCGCCGGTCACAAACGACACCTGCCTGTCTTCCGCGATGCGCGCGCGGAGGTACTCGTTCTCCGCCATCAGCGCGCGCCGCTCGACGGCGTTGCGCAGAACCATGTCGATCTCGTCAGGCTCGAAAGGCTTCTTGATGTAGTCGAAAGCGCCCTGCTTCATCGCATTGACGGCGGTCTCCACGGTTCCGAAGGCAGTGATGACGATGACGGGCACGTCGGGGGCGATCTGCTTGCAGCGATTGAGAACGTCCAGGCCGGACATCTCCGGCATCTTGAGGTCTGTGATGACGGCGTCGATGCCGCCTTCAAGGAAGGATTTCACGGCGTCCTTGCCGTTGCTGAATGCGCGGACGGAATAGCCGAACCTTTCCAGCGATTCCTGCAAAGACTCGCGCATCAAATCCTGGTCATCGATGACAAGAATGGTTTTCTTGTCCATAAGCCCCTCTCTCATTAGGTATCAAACCCTTGCTGTTTCCAGCGCGCTCCCGACCGCCTTTGTCGCAGGCGGCTTCGGCAGCGTTACTTCAAACACCGCTCCTCCCTCAGCCGCATTGTCCGCGGCGACGCGCCCGCCGCTGCTCTCCACAATCCGGTGGACAATCGCCAGCCCAAGCCCCGTGCCGCCGGCCTTGCCCGTGAAGAACGGGTTGAATATCTTGTCGAACGCCTCCAGCGGAATCCCCGGACCAGTGTCTTTGAAGCATACAGTGACGAATTCCGGCGTCTCCGTGGAAACGTAAATCCTGAGAGTCCCGCCGCCCGCCATCGCCTCCACAGCGTTCTTGACGATGTTCATGAACGCGCGCCTCATCAGGTCGGCGTCGATATGGCACTCGACGGTCTCCTCCGGGAAATCACACACGACGTTGCAGGACGACTCCTCTATCTGCGGCAGAAGATACGATATCGCCTCCTCTATCACGTTCTCCAGATTGCAGAGCGCCGGCTGCGGGACAATATTGCTTGTGAATGCGAGCATTCCCTCGACAACGTTGTTCAGGCTTTTCACGCCGTCGATGATTTTCCTGACGATTCGGAGGTCTTCCGGATTTGCGAGTCCGCGCTCGAGCAGGCGCGCATAAAGTTGAATGCCGCCGAGCGGATTGCGTATTTCGTGCGCAACCGCGGCGGCCATCTCTCCGAGAACGGCAAGGCGCTTCTTGCGGTCGAGTTCCGCGTTCTTCTGCGCGAGTTCCTGCTGCAGCGACTCCACCTTCGCCTGCAGGACCCTGTGCGATTCCTCCAGCCGGCGCGTCGTCTCGTTGAACACGGCGAACACGTCAGCCAGGTCTCCGCGCATCGCGTTCGGTACGTTTGACTCTTGCGATTTCATCATTCCGTTTTGTCAAGAAAGCGGGTGTCGGCCTCGCGCGAATGGCGGCTGTACGCCCGCGCGATTTTCCGGCCACCCTGCAATTTGCGGATTTGGTTCAGCGTTTCTTCTTTCCGCGTGGCGACCTTCTCGTGCCAGCGGTTCTCCATTTCAATAAGTTCACGCAGCGTGTTCTGGAGCGCCTTGATTTTTTCGCCGGCGTCCGCGCGCTGCTCTTCGGGCAGCGCTTCGCGGGCCTCGGCCCAGCGCTCCCGCAGGACCGCAAAGTCCAGCCCCACGGCGTCTATCTTTTGCATCGCCGCGCGCTTCCGCTCAAGGACGCCGGACATTTTTTCGTACGCGTCTGCGGTCTCGCACTGCAGGCGCGTCAAATCAAGGAGTTCACAGTACAGGCCGCTCAGTTCATTCAACTGCCTGAGGAATTCCGCCGCATCGGTATTCTGAATAATCTCGGCCATGCCTGCCCTCTATTGCACTTTCTCTTGTCCGGCCCTGTCGCGAAGCCAGTTCAGTATTTCCTGAACATAAGCGGCGTCAAAGCCCTTGGGGTTGGCGCTGAACGCGTTGCTTTCCTGCAGTTTTCTGATCCCCGCCTCGGCCAGGTCGTAGTAACGCTTCGCGGTGGCCTTTATTGCCTCATCGTTCGAGGCGTCCGCGAGCGCGCCCAACTGTATCAAGGCCCAAAGCCCCTGCTCGGTGTTCTCAAGGGATTTGGCCGCCTCGTCATATTTCTCAATCGCCTGCTTGGCGAGCGCATCCTTCTCCGCGCCGTCAGGGGCGATCCTGCTTTCAAAGTCCAGAGTCTGCGCATAGAGAACGCGGCCGTTGCGATAGAAAACGGGCATCTTCTCCGGCGGGTCGTTCACCTCGGTCATCTTCGCAAGGTACTCTCTTGCCTTCTGGAAATTTTCGCGCGCCTTCTGGTTCTCCCCGCGGGAAACCGCCTCGAGCGCCAGATGATTGAGGCTGTCGCCCACGTAGTAAAGCAGCAGGTCGCGAGTGCTCGGCTCATCCTCAAGAAACGCGGCGTATCTGTCCAGCGCCTCCGTGGCATACTCCGCGAGTTGCAGAAGTCTCTCCACCCTTTCCGGCCCGGCAACGGCGAAGGCTTCGCTGTAACGCAACTTGCAAAGTTCAAACGTGCTCTCGCGCCATATTTTCGAGCGCCTGTCCGCGCCCCACGGGTTATCGTCCCGCGTAATCACTTCAAACATTTTTACGGCCTCGGCGTCCTTTCCCATCATCGCCAGCGTAACAGCCTCCTCAAACGTCGCCCATCCGAGAAAATCCATGTCGCCGACGCCCGCGCCGGGACGATTCTCCGTTATGTTCCTGAACATCGTGAGCGCTGCGTCGTACCGCCCAAGGTCACGGTACATCTCGCCCAACTGGAGGCACGTCTCGCCAATCATGACCTTGTCCGTCACTTTGAGGGAGGGGTCGAGCAGTCGCAGAAGAACGCGCTCCGCGCTTGCGTAGTCCCGCCGCTCCATCAGCCTCTCGGCCGCTTTCCAGAGCGGGTGCTCGCGATAATTCGCCGGGGTCTTCTGGTAAGGATCCTCGTTGAAGCCGCGCTCGTAGTAATCCGCGGCCGCTCTCAGATATTCGCCGAGGGAATCCCGCCTGGACTGCAAATCTTTTTCCAGGCGATAGGCCGCTTCCGTCCGCAGCCTGTCGCTCATGCTGCGCTTCCATTCCTGCAACTGGTTCTCAAGTGCGGCGATTTCAGTTCTCGCCATCGAGATAAGTCCATCATACAGGCCGGCAATCTGGAGATAGACGGCCTGTTTATTGTCCAGTTTGGCGGACGCCTGCTTCAGGGCTTCAATCGCATCGGGCAGGCGGCTGGCGTCGCCGCCGGCACGATAATACTGCACGACCTTCTGCAGTTTGGTTGCGGGCACTCGCTGCTCCTGCCCGTTCACCGTTTGCGGAGCGCCCAGCACTTGCAGTTGAAGGAGTTCATCGCGCGTGTTCTCGGAGTTCCCGCCCTTGAGCAACCGCGTCATCTCCGGCGTCGAAGGCAAAACCTCAAGCGCGCTCATGTACGCGTCCTTCGCCTTGTCGTATTCGCCGAGCGCGAGAAGAACATCCGCGGTCTGCACGCGCGCGGCGTAACGGAGGTCCGCGTTCACCATGTCTTCGGTCACGCGCTTGAACTCGGCAAGCGCCGCATCAGCGAACTGCTTGTCATTAGAGCGGGCATACCGCGCGGCGTTGAGCGCGCCGAGATAATAACGCGCCTCCTCAGGCTCGCGGTAATCGCTGGACTCGCCGGCGACTTTCCTCCAGTTCTTCTCCGCGCTTGCGTCGTCGTTGAGTTCCAGATAACAGCGGCCCACCAGAGAAAGGACATGGTAATCCTCGAAGCCCGGCTCAAGCGTAGCGTAGAACTTGTTGAAGTAATCGAGCGCGGTCTTGCGGTCGCCTTTCGCAAATGCGACCTCGCCTTGAATCCTGTACGCCCTGCCCTGACTGGCATTCGCGGGAGCGGAATGCATGAAAGCGTCCACGTGCTCCAGAGCGCGATCCACTTGAGGCGGGAAAATTTTGAGGCATGCATCGGCGGCGTCCAAATCAACTGAGGGATCACATTCGCTGCGATATTCAGCGGTGACTTGTTCGAGAACCTGAAGTGCCTTGTCGTAGGATTGGTCGTCGGCGTATTTCGCGGCCTGGCCGAGAAGTTCCGCGCAGCGTTTGCCCCGGAGTTTTTCCGGAGACTGCGCCTCGGCCGCCTTGCGCTGGAAATTCAGAAATCCGGCCACAAGGCACGCCGCCACTATGAAAGCGGCCAGCGGCCACAGTCGCTTCACTATTAAAAACATTCTCGATTTCATTGGCCTTCCTCCGCCCCGTTTTCGCGGGGCCACAAGGCCGTCGGGCATTTCACACTTGTGCGGCTTGGCCGGCTACCGCTGCTTCTTCAACTGCTTCAGCAGCGCCCTGACCTCCGAGAGGGTATGGTGCCTTCGCAGTCTGACAATCGCCTCGATGTCCTCGAACACGTCCTCGGGATAGAGGCGATGGCCGGATTCGGTGCGCTCGTTGGGCTTTATGAGGCCCATCATCGTGTAATTATGCACCGTCTGGCGCGAGAGGCCGGAATAGCGCATCACTTCACCGATCTTATACAGTTTGCGGGGGATCATGCTTGCCTCCTGAATTCAAGCCCCTCTCCAACTGCATGAACCGGCGAAAGGCTGCCCCTCACAGCGGGCCGGTCTGCCTGATTTTTAAAGATCGCGCATCGGTCGCGGGAAAGTTCCATTGCGCCCCGGCGCGGCCGCCTGCGCCGCGCGGTCCAGCTGCGGGACGAAGCGGCGCTTCCCCCCAAGCGATTTTACGCTTTATATTTTATATACTATAACAATGGCGTCCTGTCAAGATGAATTTTTCTTTTTTGCAAAAAATTATCGCCCCCCGCGGATTTGGGCAAAAACGCGCAAACTGCAAAATCCCGCCGTCGATGGGCCTTCCGCCGTCACGCCGCCTTACCGGCTCACTCGCCCGGCGGCTGAGGATTCAGCGCATTTTTCAGCGCGGCCTGATATGTCTCAGTCGTGGGTTCTTCCTTCGTGGGTAAAAGAATGTCGGTCGTATTGTTGTCCTTGTCCAGCAGTTCGCACAAATAGTACTTCGTCACCAACTCCCCTGTCGCCTCGTCGGTGTCAGTTAGGATTTCCTCGAAAAACTGCTTGTAAAGCGCATCGCCCTTGTAAACGTCAAACCGCCAGCCGACAGCGCCGACGTTTCCGGGCACGTTCGGCACGGGATAGGCCTTCACGGAGTACTCATCGACCGTGAATTCCGTTTCCGGCTTCTCGTCCGCCTGCTTGATGCGCACAATGTCAATGAGGACCGGCCGGACTTCCTTGTAGTCCTGCGCTATTTTGTAGCAGCACGCCGCGTACTGGAGCGCCTTTTCATATTCCCCGCGGCCGTGGCAGATTTTCGCCAGAAGCAGATTCGCGTCCGAGTGTATGGGATTGAGCGCAAGGACGTGCTGCGCTATCTTTTCGCTCATCGTTACGAATTGTTCAGAACTCGCCTTGTCGTCGGCCAGAAGCCCCGCAAGCACGTATTGGACGCTTGCCAGTCCGTAAAACGCATTGGCAAATTCCGGCGCGGCTTTCGCGGCCTTGTCATAATACTCCACCGCCTTTTCGAGACTGGCGGCGCCGTTCTCCTTGCGCCCCTCGACTTCGTAGGCGCGCCCAAGTTGATAGTCAACGAGGGCGACGTCGCCCCTGGCCTCCGCGAGTTTGGTCAGGCCCGCAATTGCATCCGCGGTGTTTCCTTCGCCGATGTCGTCAACGGCCTTATCGTATGCGGGATCCTCGAAGCCCAGCTCCGGCGTGGTCATTTCCGCGGCAATTTTGCCGGCGTCTCTTGCCTCAAAAATCGTCGGTTCGAGTTCGCAGATTTTGCGCAGAGCGTTGACTGCCTCGGCCTTGTCGCCTTTTGCCGCAAGGATTTCAGCCTTGCGGACATAGAAATCCGGCCTGTCGGCCGCAATCGCGATGGCCGCGTTTATCTCCGCAAGCGCCTTGTCGTTGTCCTTTTTCTGCTTGTAGTAAATGTCGCTAAGATAGGAATGAGGAAATGATTCCTTCGGGAGGTTCTTCGCCGCATCAAGATACAGTTTTTCCGCGTCGTCGGCTTTCCTCTCGCCAACGTAAAGCATGCCAAGCGCGCGATACGCCTCCGGGAAATCCGGCTTCAGTTCAAGCGCGCGCCTGAGGTCTTTCTCCGCGCTTTCTTTATCCCCCGTTTCGCTCTCCCGAAGGCCCAAGCCGTAATAAGTGTAAGGGAATTTATCATCGAGCGCCTTCGCCTTATCAAGCCAGTCCTTCTCTTCATCGGGATCGTCAAGGAGCCGCGAATACAGGTAGCACGCGGCCGCGCTGTTTGGCTTCTCCTCGGTCATCTTCTGGTATTCGGCAATAAGTTCGTCCTTCTTGCCGAGCGCAAGCATTGCATCCTGGTAGCCGCGGTGGGCGTCAACGTTGTCCGGCGCGGCTTTCAGCGCTTCCTGGAAAACCGCCAGCGCTTCGATATTAACCCCCCTGTCAAGCATGCGCCAGCCCTGCCGGACAAGGTCATCGGGCGTTTGCGGTGTCTCATTCGTCGCGCAAAACGCGCTCACCGCCGGAACGGAAAGCATCAGAAAAACGACAATCGCGATTCTCATCAGAATCTCCTGCGAGAAGAAAACCGGTCGCCCGGCTTCGAAAAATGTTCATCAACTTATACGCATCCCGGCGTGACTAGTTTGTGGCATCCATCTGCTTGCGAAGTTTTTCCCGGATTTCCGCCGCGCGGCCCTTCGGATACCTGCCCTGCGGGCGGTCCAGCCGCAGACCGTCGTCATTTTTACGCGGCACGACGTGCATGTGAATGTGGTCTATGACCTGGCCGGCGCAGCGCTCGTTGTTGCAGAAAACGTTGAAGCCGTCCGCCCCCAGCGCGCCCCGAATGGCCCCTCCGACGCGCTTGCAGACATGAATCAATGCGGCGGCGCTCTCGTCGGGAGCGTCCAGCAGGTTCTTGTAGTGCTGCTTGAGGATAATCACGGTGTGGCCCTCGGCGATGGGGCTGATGTCCAGCACCGCAATGCAGCGCTCGTTCTCAAAAACGCTGTCCGATGGAATCTCGCCGCTGACTATTTTGCAGAAGATGCAGTCTTTTTGCGTCGCCATTGCAATTAAACCTCCTCATGGAATTTGCGCGGTTCGCGACGGCCATATTCTACACGCCGGCGGGCGCGCCCTCAAGAGGCATCACACCCCGCGCCCCTGAGCGATGTGCTGGTATATGCATGTATTTCGGCCCCCAATCCCGCAAAGAACCGGGTCCCATTTACGGAGCGAGAGGGTCAGATAAGAGGGTCAGGTACGATTACGGAGCGCAGCCCCGATATTTATGCGCCTTTGGCGCATTCCTTATTATCATTACAAATGAAAGATCGGGGCCCGCTCGTAGATTGTACCTGACCCTCTTGTCCCGACATTCCGCATTAATCATAAAGGAAGGTCGGGACATTGTCTGACCCTGGCAAAGACGGACAAGCGCCCGCCTCGTAGAATGGACCCGGTCCACAAACTCAGATCGACCCGGCTCGCAGAATACGCGTTTGCCCCCATTCCGCTCCGAAACAGCGCGCCTTTTTGTGAGACTTTCCGAGATTTTTGGCACAAATGTGGCACAAAATCCCGGATTGTCTCACTTTCGCGCGTTTTCATTACCCCTTGCCGCAATAGACCTTACGATTATTAAAAGGCCGCTGTCCCGGAAATTCCCGGCACTTTCACGCCTTGCCATTGCCACATTGTACTTTCAGCTTGCCCGCCATCCAAAGGAGGGTGAACCCCAAGCGGGCCACAGAGAAAAATTTTTGTTTTTCGTTTTTCGTTCTTCGTTCTTCGTTCTTCGTTTGCGCGCATCTCTCATCTCTTATCCCTCGCGCCCAACACCACGCTCCGTGCCTAGCACACCGTAGCATGTGTCCGAGTGCCGAAGTATACCCCGTCAAACGGCGATCGTCAAGCACTTTTTGAAAAATTCGTTAAATTTTTTTTACCGCAAAGGCGCAAAGAATTATGTAGCGGCAAGGCTTGCCTTGCCAACGACTTGGCGGGCATGGTAAACCATGCCGCTACGAAACAAGGTGCACGGTAAACCGTGCGGCTACAGAACGTGGCCACTGGTGGCCGCAGATGAACCGCGGGGTCGAACCCTCTTGTCCTGCAAAAAAATCCCCCGGTTTCATGCCGGGGGATTTTTGTGCGCGATGGAAATTACTTTGCGCTCGCGGCCTTTTCAGGCGCTTTCTTTTCGCCCTTTGCTTTCTTTTTCGCGGCGCGTTTGGACTTCTTCTCTTCTTCGGGTTTTTCCTCGCGGATTATCTGGAGGAAGGCGGTGTATCCGCCGTCGCCGAACCGCCGCTTGGCGCGCTTGAGCAGGCGGGTATAGCCGCCGGGCCGGCCGGTCTTCACAAACGTCGGGGCGATTTCGTTGAACAGCCGCGCGACCGCGTCCTCATTGGGCAGGAGCGCCAGCGCCCTGCGGTAGTTGTGCAGGGTCTTTTCGCGGGCGAGGCTTATCATTTTTTCGACGTAGGGCTGCACTTCCTTGGCCTTGGGGACCGTGGTGACGATGCGCAGGTCGGGGCTGAGGAAAATGCCTCTCATCAGGTTGCGCCTGAGCGCCAGCCTGTGCGCGCATGTGCGGCCGAGTTTGCGTCCTCTTTTTAGGTGTCTCATTGTGCTTCCGTCTTTTCGTTCAACGAGTCTATGTTCATGCCGAGTGCAAGGCCGATGTCGGCCAGTTTCTTCTTGATTTCCTTGAGGGAGGTCTTGCCCAGATTGCGTATCTGGAGCATATTTCGCTCGGTCAGCCTGACAAGGTCGGCGAGCGTCTTGACGCCCTGGTTTTGCAGGCAGTTGGACGCCCGGACGGACAGGTCGAGTTCCTCGATGGGCTTGGTAAGTTTCACGTCGAGTTCCTCGAGGTAACGCATCTGTTTTTCTTCCTCGTCCTCTTTCTTCGCGGTCTGCTGGATTTCCTTGCCGAGTTCGTAGTACTGGACGAAGGGGTTGAGGTGCTTGCGGAGGATTTTGCCGCCCTCAACGAGGGCCATCTCCGGGCTGACGGTGCCGTCGGTCCATATCTCGATGACGAGTTTGTCGTAGTTGGTTACCTGGCCGACGCGGGTGTCTTCCGAGCGGAACTTCACGCGCCTGACCGGCGAGAAGATGGAATCGACCGGGATGACGCCGAGTTCCTGCCCTTCTTTCGTGTTCTCGACGGCGGTAATGTAGCCGCGGCCTTTTCTCGCTTCCATTTCCAGTATGAAATTCGCCGGTTCGACGATCGTGGCGATGTGCAGAGCGGGGTTGACCACCTCGACGTTGGCCTGCGGGATTATGTTGGCGCCGGTTACCTCGCCCGGCTCGTGCGCTTCGATGCGCAGAGTAACGGGGTGGTCCACGTTTATCCTCAGGAGCAGCTGTTTGATGTTCAGGATGATTTCCGTGACATCCTCGTACACGCCGGGGATGGTGGAAAATTCATGCTGTGCGCCCTCGATGCGCACGGAGGTAACAGCGGTCCCTTCGAGCGAGGAGAGCAGCACGCGCCGCAGGCTGTTGCCCACGGTCACGCCGTAGCCTCTTTCGAAAGGCTCGATGGTAAACTTGCCGTAAGTGGGGCTGAGGGTTTCGCGATCAACCTCAACCTTTGACGGAAGTTCAAAATTTTTCCAGCGAATACGCATGCTCGCCTCCTGGTAATTCGTTTGCGTTCCCCCGAGCCTCGCCCGGCCGTATGGCCGGGGGGTGGCGGCCGTGAAAACCATTCCTTCGCCGCTTTGCCGACCGTGACCATTCTTTCTTTCACGCTACTTCGAGCAGAATTCGACGATTAGTTGCTCCTGGACGGAGAGCAGAACCTCCGCGCGCTTCGGCGCGTCGAGGAGCACGCCTTCCATTTGTTCGGCGTTCATCTGCAGCCAGGAAGGCTGCTCCAATTCCTTCGTTGCTTCCATATTGGCCTTTATCATGTTGCGGAACTTTTCGCCTTTTTCCGGGGCGATGGCGTCGTTTTTCCTGAGCAGCGCCGACGGGATATTGAAGCGCCTGCCGTTGACAAAGATATGTCCGTGGGCGACCATCTGGCGCGCTTCGTGGTGCGAGCGGGCTATGCCGAGCCTGTAGACCACGTTGTCCAGCCGGCTTTCGAGCAGGATGAGGAGGTTCTCGCCGGTGTTTCCCTTCATGCGGGAAGCCTTGGCGAAGTACCTCCTGAACTGCCGCTCGGAGACGCTGTAGTATCTTTTGAGTTTCTGTTTCTCGCGCAGTTGGTTGCCGTATTCGGAGGCCTTGCCTCTGCGCCATGCGTGCTCGCCGGGAGGGTACTCGCGCTTCACAACGCCGCATTTGACGGTGTTGCAGCGCGCGCCCTTGAGGTAGAGCGCCATGCCTTCGCGGCGGCATCTTTTGCATTGCGGCCCGCTGTCTCGTGCCATCGAAATATGCTCCGTTCTAATACTGCTTGTTGGAAACGCGGGAACGGCCCTGAGGGGTTCCCTGAATCTTGCTGCATCCGGCCCTTCTGGCGGGGCCGGTTTCATGCTACACTCTGCGTTTTTTGCGCGGCCTGCAGCCGTTATGCGGCAGAGGCGTGGCGTCCTGTATCGTGCGGACGTTGAGGCCGGCGGCCTGGAGCGCGCGGATGGCGCTTTCGCGGCCGCTGCCCGGCCCCTTCACGAGCACGTCCACTTCGCGGACGCCGAACTTCTTGGCCTTTTCGGCCACGCTCTCGGCGGCCCTCTGCGCGGCAAACGGCGTGCTCTTGCGGCTTCCCTTGTAGCCGATCGTGCCGGAGGAATCCCAGCACAGCGTCTCGCCGTTGATGTCGGTGACCGTGATGATCGTATTGTTGAACGACGCCTTTACGTGCACAATGGCTTTCACCACGTTGCGGCGGCTTTTGCGTCTGCGTCCTTCTTTTGCCATCTGATACACCTCGCTGGATTAGTTCGGATTTATCAGGAACCCATTTCCTTGATGCTCTTCTTTCCCGCGACGGTCTTGCGCGGGCCTTTGCGCGTGCGGGCGTTCGTGCGGGTGCGCTGGCCGCGCACGGGCAGGCCCCTGCGGTGCCGCATTCCGCGGTAGCAGTTGATGTCCTTGAGGCGCTGTATGTCCTGTGCGGTGCGCCTGCGCAACTGGCCCTCGACGGGGTAGTTTTTTTCGATGATGGTGCTTATGGCGGCCAGTTCGCCCTCGGCGAGGTCGCGCGCGCGGACGTCCACGCTGATCTTCGCTTCGTCGAGGATCTTGAGCGCCGTGTGCCTGCCTATGCCGTAAATATAGGTCAGGGCGACGTAAATCTTTTTCTGCGCGGGTATATCTACACCTGCGATGCGCGGCATGACAAGCCTCCTATCCCTGGCGCTGTTTGTGGCGCGGGTTTGTGCAGATGACCCTCACCACGCCCTTGCGCCGGATGAGTTTACAGTGTTCGCATATTCTTCTGACTGAGGCCCTCACCTTCATTGCTCACCTCGAATTGTCAGTTTGCCCCCGCGGGCCGGAGGCTACTTCTGCAGCCAGACTATCCGCCCTCTGGTCAAGTCATAGGGGGACATGTCAATAGTAACCTTGTCCCCGGGGAGTATGCGGATAAAGTTCATTCGCATCCTGCCCGAAACATGCGCCAGCACTTCGTGGCCGTTTTCAAGCACTACCTTGAACATGGCGTTGGGCAGCGCTTCTTTCACTATGGCCTCGACGCGTATGGCTTCTTCTTTGGCCATTAAGGCCTCCCTGGCTAAGCCGGGCGGGTCAGGACTTCCGCGCCATCCGCCGTAACGAGCACGGTGTGTTCGAAATGCGCGGACTTCCTGCCATCGACCGTTACGACCGTCCAGCCGTCGTCCAGTTTCTTCACGTCGTGGCCGCCGGCATTCACCATCGGCTCGATGGCCAGCACCATCCCCGCCTGAAGAATTATTCCCCTTCCCCTGCCCGGTTCCACGAAGTTCGGTATCTGCGGTTCCTCGTGGAAGTCGCTTCCTATGCCGTGCCCGACGTATTTCCGCACGACGGAGAAGCCGTTTGATTCAACGTATTTCTGTATTTCCGCGGACAGGTCGCTCAGCGGGCATCCCGCTCTGATGACGCTTATCCCGCGCTCGAGCGACTCTTCGCAAACGCGCATCAGTTTCCCGTCTTCCTCGCTCACCTCGCCCACCGGATACGTGCGGGCGGCATCGCCGTGGTAGTTCTTGTGCCGCGCGCCGACGTCGATGCTCACGATGTCTCCGGCCGCGAGTTTCCGCGGGCCGGGTATTCCGTGAACCACCTGCTCATTTATAGAGATGCAGGAGTTGGCCGGAAATCCGTACAGCCCCTTGAACGCCACTCCGCAATCTTTTCCCAGGATGAAAGCGCCGATGGCCTTGTCCAGCGCTTCCGTTGTAACACCCGGCTTAATAAGTCCGCCGGCGAAATCGAGCGCCTCGGCCACAACGCGGCAGGCGCGACGCATCAGTTCTATCTCACGCGGCGACTTTATAATGATCGCGGACATCGCCTCTCCATCTACAGGCCGAGGGCCTTGCGTATTTTTCCGTAGACCTCGCCCGATTCCTCGTCGCCCGAGACGCGCCGCAGGACCTTCTTTTCCGCGTAATATTTTATCAGGTCGGCCGTCTGGGCCTCATATACCTTCAGGCGGTTCTTGATGCTCGCCGGCTTATCGTCGTCGCGCTGGTACAACTCTCCGCCGCAGTTGTCGCACCTGCCCTGGACCTTCGGCGGGATGTTCCTGACATGGAAGTTCGCCCCGCACTTCCCGCACGTGAGCCGCCCGCTGAGCCGCTCCAGGACCACCTTCTCGGACGTGTCGATGTATATCACGCGGTCGATCTTCTCGCCGCGGGCGTTAAGCATATTCTCAAGCGCCTCGGCCTGCGCCACGGTCCGCGGAAAGCCGTCGAACAGGAAAGACTTCTTCCATCCCAGGCCCGCGAGTTTTTCCTCGATTATTTTTATCACCACTTCGTCGGGCACAAGCGCGCCGCCGTCCATGCAGGACTTTGCCTTGAGTCCCACCGCGGTCCCCGCCTTCACCGCCTCGCGCAGCATGTCGCCGGTGGAAAGATGGGCCAGTTTCGCGTCCCTGACAAGTTTCGCCGCCTGCGTGCCTTTGCCCGCGCCCGGCGGTCCGAGCAGAATTATTTTCACCTTCTCCTCCCCCTGATTCGCTTGCCGGGGCCGAGGAATCCGTCGTAATGGCGCATCACGAGGTGCGACTCTATCTTCTGGACCGTGTCGAGGGCGACTCCGACGACGATCAGGATGCCCGTGCCCCCGAGAAAGCCCACGACGATATAGTCGAGGTTTAGCGTCTTGCTCAGCATCATCGGCAGCACGGCAATCGCCGACAGGAACGCCGCGCCGCCCAGGGTTACCCGGTTCATTATCTTTTCAAGGTGGTCCGACGTGTTTTTGCCGGGCCGTATGCCGGGAATGAAACTGCCGTATTCCTGGATGTTCTTCGCCGTCTCGCTCGGGTTGAAGTACAGGGCCGTCCAGAAATACGCGAAGAAGAATATCAGCGCGCTCTCCAGAATGACGTTGAACACGTTGCCGCTGCCGAAATTGTGCAGGCCGAACCTCAGCGCGTCGGCGAGCCATCCCTGTTTCTGGCTCAACGCGTTATACAGGCCCACAACCAGCACGCCGCTGAACAGTTGCATCACCGGCGAGGCGAATATGACGGGCATGACGCCCGCCTGGTTGACGCGCAGTCCCAGGTAGGAGCGCTGTCCGCCGTAAACGCGGGTTCCGCGGACGTGCTTCGCCTGCTGTATGGTTATCTTCCGCGTGCCCTGCGTTATGACGATTACGGCCATGACCAGGAGGACATAGGCGAGTATCAAGCCCGCGCTGATGAGCACGCCGGTCTCGGGCCGCTTGGTCGGGTCTTCGCCGCTGAAATAGTTCTTGTATATGTCGATCGCGGCGCGCGGCATCCTGGCGACGATGCCCGCCATGATTATCATGGAGATGCCGTTGCCTATGCCGAATTCCGTAATCCTTTCGCCTATCCACATCACGAATATCGTGCCCGCGGTGAGCGCGACGAATATCTGTATGAACCAGCCTATCCCGCTCGAGTTTACCGGCAGCAATCCTGTTCCAAACTTTTCGATCCCGCCCTCGACGACGTTGCGCGTAAGTTTCGAATAAATGAAGTACGCCTGCACGAAGCAGAGGAAGACCGTGAAGTAGCGCGCGTACTGGTTGAGCCTCTGCTGGCCGGCTTCGCCTTCCTTGGCCATCTGCTCAAGCGACGGGATGATCTTCTGCAGCAGCGAGAAGATAATCGACGAACTGATGTAGGGCATGATGCCCAAAGAAAAGATCGACCCGCCCAGCCAGTCGCCGCCCGTAATGGCGCTTATCTGGTGGATGAAGATGTCGAATGCGCCCTGTCCACCAGCAAGCCCGAAACCGTGCAGTTGGAGAAAGTGCACAAGTTGCACGCCGGGGATGGGAATCGCGAAGCCGATTCTATAGACGGCAAGCAGTCCCAGGGTTATCAGCAGCCGTTTCTTCAGTTCCGGAATCCGGAACATATTTTCTATCGAGGACCACACTATAGCGTCTCCGCCTTTCCCTGCGCCGCGGTTATTTTCTCAACCGCGCTCTTGCTGAACTTGTGCGCTTTGACGATCACCTGCTTTTTCAACTCCCCGTTGCCGAGCACCTTTACTCCGTCGCAAAGGCGCTTGATGATTCTTTTCTCTTTGAGGATTTCCGGCGTTACTTCCGCGCCGTTGTCGAAGGAATTGAGGTCTTCCACGTTGATGATGGCGTAAATCTTGCGAAGCGGGTTTTTGAAGCCCACCTTCGGCACGCGCCTGAGCAGGGGCGTCTGGCCGCCTTCATGGCGGAACTTCCGGGAGAACCCGCTGCGTGACTTGGCGCCCTTGTTGCCGCGGCCGCTGGTCTTGCCGCGACCGGAGCTCTCGCCGCGCCCGACGCGGATTACTTTCCCGCGACCGACTGTGTCTCTAACGGCCTCATGAAGTCTCATCGGATTTTCACTCCGCGCAACTGTTCCACTTCTTCGATGTTTCTTAATTGCGTCAAACCGTCGATCGTGGCCTTGACCAGGTTGACCGGGTTTGTGCTGCCGAGGGATTTGGTGAGGATGTCGCGTATTCCCGCCAGCTCCAGCGGAGCGCGCACCGCGGCGCCGGCGATAACGCCCGTTCCGGGGGCCGCGGGCAGTATCCGCACCTTTGCCGCGCCGAACCTGCCCATTGACTGGTGCGGGATGGTGGCGCCGTTGCGCGCGACATCAAGCATATTCTTGTGAGCGTCCTTGACGGCCTTTTCCACCGCGCTCGGCACGTCATTGGCCTTGCCGAATCCGTATCCCACGCGGCCATTGTGATTGCCCACGACCACGAGCGCGCTGAAGGAGAACCGCCGCCCGCCCTTCACCACCTTGGCGGTGCGGTTGACCTTGACAACCACTTCCTCGTAGTCGAACTGCTGTGCCGCTTCGTCCGCGGACAATGCGTTGTCCTTGTGATTCATAATCCTCCGCGTCTCGCTTGGGACTTTTTCCGCGGGGCCGAAGCGCGGCGCGCCCCGGTTTCCCGCGCTCAATGCCTAAAACTTGAGGCCGCCTTCCCTGGCGCCGTCCGCCAGCGCCTTGATGCGGCCGTGGTACTTGGCGTAGCCTCTGTCAAACACGACCATCTTTATCCCCTTTTCGAGGGCGCGCGCGGCGATGAGTTTGCCGAGTTGCTTGGCCGCTTCCACGGTCGCGCAATTCTTGCCCGCGGCCCGGATGTCTTTCTCAAGAGTGGAGGCGGCCACGAGCGTATGGCTCTCGTGGTCATTGATAATCTGGCAGGATAAGTGGCGGCCGCTCCTGAAGACGCTCAGCCGCGGCCGGGCCTCCGTGCCGATTACGCTCCTTCTTACATGGAGTTTCCTGCGTATTCTTCTGCGTTGTGTCAGTTTACGGGCTTTCAAAGCGCTCCCCTGTTTATTGCTCTGTTCCGGCGCCGAACGTCTTGCCGGCCTTCCTGCGGATGATTTCTCCTTCGTAAGATATTCCCTTGGCGTTGTACGGCTCGGGCGGCTTGATGGCCCTTATCGCCGCGGCGAACTGGCCGACCTTCTGCTTGTCGATGCCCTTGATCGCGACGAGCGTCGGGTTGGGGACTTCGATCTGAAGGTACTCCGGGATGTTCACGACCACCGGAGTGGCGAACCCAAGGTTCAGCACCAACTGCTTTCCCTGCAACTTCGCGTTATAGCCGACGCCGTTGATTGAAAGCCTTCTCTCAAAACCTTTGCTCACCCCTTCCACCATATTGGCTACGAGGCTCCGGACCATTCCGTGAAGCGAACGCTGTTTCGGCTCGTCGCTATCGCGGGATATGACGAGGTTGCCGCCTTCCTGTTCAACATGGACTCCGGCCGGCAGCCGAAACTCAAGTGTTCCCTTGGGACCCGTGATCTTGACCAGGCTTTCCGCGATTTCCGCCTTAACGCCTTCGACAAGCGCTATGGGTTTCCTACCGACGCGTGACATGATCTCACCTCGCTGCTACATCACCACACGGTACAAAGAAGTTCGCCCCCCAGATGCGCTTCGCGGCATTCTCTGTCGCTCATCACGCCCTTGGGGGTTGAAACGATCAAAATACCTCTGCCTTCCAGGACCGGCTCAACCTTTCCGGCGCGGACGTACATGCGTCTGCCCGGTTTGCTCTTTCTCACTATGCTGTTCAGTATCATTTCACCGTCGGGACCGTACTTCAGGGAGACCTTGAGCGTCCCCTGAACATCGCTCTTTATCAATTCGTAATCGCCGATGAACCCTTCGCGCTTCAACACTTCAAGCACGCCGCGGTTCGTCTTCGAATTGCGCACTTCAACTTTTTTGCGCCCTATTGCGTACGCATTGCGAATCCGGGTCAACATGTCCGCTATTGGATCGCTGTGGCTCATATTTGCGTTTGCCTTTCCACAACCGCCTTTCCGGGAAGATGCTCCGGGGTCACCAACTGGCCTTCTTGAGGCCGGGTATCTGACCCTCGTGAGCGAGTTTCCGCAAACAGCATCGGCACAGGCCGAACTTCCTGTAGTACGCCCGCGGCCGCCCGCACAGCATGCAGCGCGTGTACGCGCGCGTCTTGAACTTCGGCTCGCGCTTCTGCTTTTCTCTCAGGCACTTTCTTGCCAAATGACGACTCCCTAAACGCTACTGCCGGACGAACGGCATCCCGAAGAGGCTCAGCAGTTCAAGCGCCTCCTCGTCGGTGCGCGCCGTCGTGGCTATAACGATGTTCATGCCCTGGACGTATTCGACCTTGTCCACGCTTATTTCCGGGAAGACTATTTGCTCGCTCAGGCCCAGCGCGTAGTTGCCCCGGCCGTCGAATGACTTCCGGCTCAGTCCGCGGAAGTCGCGTATGCGCGGAATGGCCACGCTGATGAGCCTGTCGAAGAATTCGTACATCATTTTCTTGCGCAGCGTCACCATCGCGCCCACCGGGTCGCCCTTGCGGATGCGGAAGTTCGACACGGCTATCTTCGCCTTCGTGACGACCGGCTTCTGGCCGGTGATCAGCCCCAGTTCCTCCGCCGCCTTTTCAACCCTCTTGGGCGCTTCCTTGCTGCGGCTTCCGATGCCCATGCTCACCACTATCTTGTCCAGGCGCGGCACGGCCATCGGGTTTTTGTATTTGAAGCGTTCCATCATCTTCGGCGCGATCTCTTCCTTGTATCGCGCCATGAAGCGGGGAACGTATTTTTCTTTCTTTTCGGCCATCAGTCGCTAAATAGGTTTCTCGCACCTCTTGCAGATGCGTTCCGCCTTTCCTGTCTCCGGGTTCCGGTTGATACGAACGCGCGTCGGCCGCTCACAAGACCGGCACACGAGCATTACATTTGAAATCTGAATGGGCGCTTCCTTCTCGATTCGCCCGCCCTTGGGGTGGTCCTGGCTCTTGCGGAGGTGCTTGTATATGTAGTTGGCGCTCTCGACCACCAACTTCCCTGCCTCCGGATAGACGCGAAGGACCTTTCCTTCCTTGTTGGCAAGGGCGTCCTTGCCCGTGATAATGCGGACGATGTCGCCCTTCCTGATGTGGAACTTCTTTCTGATTTTTTTCGTCTTCGACGCAGCCATCACACCACCGCCGGAGCAAGAGAGATTATTTTCATGAATTTCTTCTGGCGCAGTTCGCGCGCAACCGCGCCGAATATGCGCGTGCCGCGGGGGTTGCCGTCCTTGTCTATGATTACCGCGGCGTTGGAATCGAACCGCACGTACGAGCCGTCCTCGCGGCGGACATTGGCCTTGGTGCGGACTATGACGCAGCGCACCACCTCGCCCTGCTTCACGTCGGAATCAGGGTCGGCGCGCTTCACGGAGGCGACAATAACGTCGCCCACGTTCGCGTAGTGGCGCTTGGTCCCGCCGAGAACCCTGATGCACATCAGGGACTTGGCTCCCGTGTTGTCCGCCACTTCCAGCCTTGTCTGCATCTGAATCATGTTGCTTTACCCGTTATTGATCTCTTCCAAGCGCCGCGCCCGCGGGACGGGGCGAATCACGCCATTCTAGCCGATGTTCGCCCTTGTGACAACCCGCACCAGCCGCCATCTCTTCGTCTTGCTGAGCGGGCGCGAGGCCATTATCTCCACGGTGTCGCCCATCTTCGCCTCGCTGTTCTCGTCGTGCACTTTGCACACGGTCCGGCGGCGCATGTACTTCCCGTACTTCGGGTGCGGCTCCAGGCGCTCCACGGAGACCGTGAGCGTCTTCTTCATCTTGTCGGACGTTACCGTTCCCGTCAGTGATTTTCTTAGCCCGCGCTCAGCCATTCTCTGCCTCGCTTATTTATTTTCGTCGCCTGGTTTCGCCTGCCGCTGCTGCTCGATCTCCTTCTCGCGTATGATGGTCTTCAGCCGTGCGATGTCCTTGCGGACGGTGCGGAGTTTGCCGACCTTGACCGCTTCGTCGGTCCCCAGCCGGAACTGCTGGTTGAAGACGTCCTCCTGGAGGTTTGCGACGTCCTCCCGGAGTTCCACGACCGATTTCTTTCTCAGATCGCGCGCTTTCATACTTTGTGGAGCCTCGCAACAAACTTGGTTTTTATCGGCATCTTGTAAGCGGCCCGCGCCATCGCCTGGCGCGCCATCTCTTCAGGCATGCCGCCGATTTCGAACAGGATCTGCCCGGGCTTGACCGGCGCGCACCAGTACTCGATGTCGCCCTTGCCCTTGCCCATGCGCGTCTCAGCGGGTTTCGCCGTCATCGCCTTGTACGGGAAGATTCGAATGTAGACTTTGCCCAGGTGCGCAAGAAAGTGGCTGATGGCCACGCGCCCCGCCTCCAGTTGGCGGGCGGAGATAAGGCTGATCTCCAGCGCCTGGAGACCGTATTCGCCGAAGGCCACTCTGTTGCCCTGGCTGGCCTTACCCCTGACTTTTCCGCGCTGGGGCTTGCGGTACTTTACCCTTTTTGGCATCAACGGCATTTTCCATGCCCTCCCGGTCGTAATCGCCCAGATAGATCCAAACCTTCACGCCTATCACGCCGTACGTCGTCTTTGCTTCCGCCAGGCCGTAACTGATGTTCGCGCGAAGCGTGTGAAGGGGCACCTTTCCTTCGCTCATTTTCTCCTGCCGGCTCATTTCAGCGCCGCCCAGGCGCCCCGCCAGCCTTATCTTTATCCCCTGCGCGCCGGCGGCCATCGTGGTGGTGATGGCCTTCTTCATCGTCCTGCGGAACGCCGCGCGCTTCTTCAACTGCTCCGCGATCCCTTCCGCCACCAGGATCGCTTCCAACTCCGGATTCGGGATTTCGTTTATCCTGAGGTCCACGCTGCGCCCCGTGAGTGTCTCCAGCGCGCCGCGCGCCTCGTCCACCTTCGCGCCCTTGCGCCCGATGATTACGCCGGGCCGGGCGCAGTACATCGTTATGATGAGGCCTTCGCCGGGCCGCTCAACTATGACCTTCGAAATGCCGGCAAAGAAAAAGTTGTCTCTAAGGAACTGCCGGATTTTCTGGTCTTCGATCAGCCTGGCAGGGTACTCCTGCTTGTTCGCGTACCAGCGGGAGCGCCAGCGCTCGGTGATGCCTATTCGAAATCCCAGGGGGTTTACTTTCTGGCCCATCAGTCGTCCTCGCCTTTTTCTGCCTTGCGGCCTTTCCGCGCGCGTTTCTTCACGGGCTTTTCAGCCGCCGGCTCCGTCTTTTCCCCGGCGCTTGCGGCCGGCTTCTCTTTCTTCGGCTTTTCCGCTTTTTCCGCCTTTGCCGGCTTCTCGGCCTTTTCCGGCTTTTCAGCCTTTGCGGGCTTTTCGGCCTTTTCTTCCTTCTCCGCCTCTTCTTCCTCTTCCTTTTCAGCCTCGGGGGCTGTGAACTTCAACTTTATGTGACAAGTCCTCAGGTTCAGCGGGAACGCCATGCCTCTCGCGCGCGGCATGAAGCGCCGCGCGTAGCCGAGCAGCGGCCCTTCGTCGGCGCGCGCCTCGGTCAGCACCAGAGTATCGACATCCACTTCCTGCTCGCCTTTCTTCGACCCGCTTTCGTTGGCGTACTCGACATTGGCCATGCAGGAGCGGATGAGTTTCTCGATGGCGCGTGCCGGGCGCCTGTGGCAGAACTGGAGCACATCAAGCGCCGTGTTCACGTTCTTGCCGCGGACCAGGTCAAGCACGTACTTGGCCTTGCGCGCGGAAAAAGGAGCCTTGCCGAGTTTTACACGAAATTCCATGGCTACTCGCCTTCTTTTTCTTTCCTGCCGGAGTGGCCTCTGAATGTGCGAGTGGGGGCGAACTCGCCGAGTTTGTGCCCCACCATGTCCTCGGTCACGAACACCTTTATGAACTTTCGCCCGTCATGAACCATGAACGTGTGCGACACGAAATCCGGCACGATTGTCGAGCACCGCGACCACGTCTGGATCGGCTCATGACTCCCGACCGCGTCGGCCTTTTGGACCTTGCGCATCAGTTTCTCTTCCACGAACGGACCTTTTTTGAGCGAACGGCTCATTCAGCCCTCCCGTTACTTTTTCCTGCGTCGCATGATTAGTCTGTTGGAGGTCTTGCGCGGATTGCGCGTTTTGCCTCCCTTGGACAGAACGCCCGTCGGCGAGCACGGCGGACGGCCCGCGCCGGTCCTGCCTTCGCCGCCGCCCAGCGGGTGGCAGTACGGGTTCATCGCGCTGCCGCGGACGTACGAACGCCAGCCCTTCAGGCGGTTGCGCCCGGCCTTGCCGAGCGACACGTTCATGTGATCCGTGTTGCCGATCTGCCCGATTGTCGCGCGGCACTTCGCGTTCACCTTGCGCAACTCGCCCGACGGCATAATCAGGTGCGCCTGGTGACCCTCGCGCGAACTCAACTGGATCGCCGTGCCCGCGCTGCGCGCAAGTTGGCCGCCGCGCCCCGGCATCATTTCCACGTTGTGAACCATCAGTCCCAGCGGTATTGAAGCGAGCGGCATTGCGTTGCCCACGCGCGGCTCGACCTTCTCGCCGCTCATGACTTCCATGCCGGCCACAAGCCCCTCCGGCGCTAGGATGTACCGCTTCTCGCCGTCGCGGTAGTGCAAAAGCGCTATGCGCGCGCTGCGCCCCGGATCGTACTCAATCGCGGCCACGCGCGCCGGGATGTTGTCCTTGTCGCGCTTGAAATCAATCAGGCGGTACAGGCGTCTCTGTCCGCCGCCCCTGTGGCGCGCCGTGACGCGCCCGTTGGCGTTCCTGCCGCCGGTGCGGGTCAGCCTCACCAGCAGGCTTTCTTCGGGCCGCACGCCGGTCAGGTTGGCAAATTCGGGGCTCTGCCCGAAACGCCTCGCCGGTGATGTTGGTTTGTATTGCTTAATCGCCATGTCTTTGCTTCAGTCTGTCAATCCGCTTTCGCGGCTTAAATCGATTCCGACGCCGCCCCGCTTCCACTTCCGCCCGCCCTGCTAGTAGATGTCCAGTTTACACTCGCGGTCGATTGTTACGAGGGCCTTCTTCCACTGGGCCGACATCCCGCGCTTGCCTTTCACGCGCCCGCGGCGGCGGCCCCTCACGTTGGCCGTGGCGACCTTGAGCACCCGCGCGCGCTTGGCCTTGAATATCTCCTCGACGGCCTGCTTTATCTGCACCTTGTTGGCCTTCGGGTGAACCTTGAAGGTGTAAATGTTGCGCTTGTCGCCCTGATCGTAAGACTTTTCGGTTATGACCGGTTTCAGGATGACTCTGTACTTGTTCATGGCATCACCCTCGGGCCTTCGCCTGTTCGCCTAGGGCGTCCAGCGCCTCGCGCGTCAGGAGCAGGGTCTCGCTCTTGAGCACTTCATGGGCGTTGAAATTCCGCACGTCGTTCAGCGACACGCGCCGGATGTTGCGGAAAGACTTCACCACGTTCCGGTCGCAACCCTTCACGCCGACAAGGCACGTTCCGGAAATCTTGATTTTCCTGAGCAGCGCGGCCGCCGGCGCGGTCTTGGGCTCGTCCGCGGCGATGCTCTCGATGACCTTCGTCTGGCCGTCAAGAAGTTTCGCGAGCAGCGCGCTCTTGAGCGCTTCGCGCCTGGCGCGGACCGGCATGTCGTACGAGAAATCGCGCGGCTTCGGGCCCCACGCCACGCCGCCGCCCCTGTGCTGCGGGGCCTGCCATGTGCCCTGGCGCGCGCGGCCGGTGCCTTTCTGGCGGAAAGGCTTCTTGCCGGTGCCGCTCACCTGGGCGCGGGTTTTCGTGCAGGCGCTGCCGACCCGGCGGTTGGCCTCGTACATGAGCACCGCCTCCCGGATTAGGCGTTTGCGCACTTTGTCGCCGAACACCGTCTCGTCGAACTTCAGCGGGTCCGCGGCTTCTCCGTCTTTCGTGTAATAAGGCACTTCTATCATTTCTTGTGAGCCTTGATTTTCTTTTCCTTCGCCTTCCTGATGAGGATGTGCCCGCCGTTTGGCCCGGGGACGGAGCCTTTCAGGAGGATAAGGTTGCTTCCTTTGTCTATCTTGACCACTTCGAGGTTCTTCACGGTACAGCGCACATGGCCCATGTGGCCAGCCATGCGCATCCCCTTCATGACGCGGGAGGGGAACGCGCTCGACCCGATTGCGCCCGGCTGGCGCACGTTCATCGAGCCGTGCGATTCCGGCCCGCGAGTCTTGTGGTGCCTCTTGACAGTGCCCTGGAAACCTTTGCCTTTCGTGATGCCGGTTACGTGGACGAAGCGCACGCCTTCGAAGATGTCCGCGCCGACCATATCGCCGGGTTTCAGTTCGCATTTGCCGTCAACCCGCACTTCGCGCAGGACGCGCATCGGCTTAATCCCGCTCTTTTCGAAGTGGCCCATGAGCGGCTTCGATACGTTCTTCCGCTTTTCTTCGAAGCCCAGTTGGACGGCCTGATAGCCGTGCTTCTCGGCGTCCTTCACCTGGACAACGGCGCACGGGCCAGCATGCACCACCGTGACGGGAACAAGCCTGCCCTCGTCGGTGAATATCTGCGTCATGCTGATTTTTTTGCCTATCAGGCTATCTATCATAATTCATCCTCGCGGATGTCCGTCACCGGTCTGGAGAAATATCGGTCGTCCCTGGCATGCCAGGCGATGGCTTACGCCTTGATCCGAATGTAAACACCGGCGGGCATATTCAATTTGCCCAATTCATCAATTGTCTTGGGCGTCGGGTCGCTGATGTCTATTATGCGCTTGTGGGTGCGGATCTCAAACTGCTCACGCGACTTCTTGTCCACGTGAGGAGACCGCAGCACCGTGTAGCGCTCTATCTTCGTGGGCAGCGGAATCGGCCCGTGCACACGCGCACCGGTACGCTTGGCGGTGTTCACAATCTCGGCGGCCGACTGATCCAGCACGTCGTGATCGTATGCTTCCATTCTGATGCGGATCTTCTTTTGCTCCATGATCATGCGACTCTTGAACGGCCTTCCTTTTCTTCACCGCCGCCCGCAACGGCGGCGGAGAACAAAAGATTCGTTGCGCCACACGTTTACAAAAATATCCCGCAACTCTCTGAGTGCGGGTTATTGGGCCTTGCTTTGGCGCTTCCGGGCAGACCCCCGCCCATATTTGGCCGGCTTTCTAAGCCCTTCAGCTAGATTTTCCGAAACTTGCGAAACGGAGATAATACTGATCCACCCCCGGTTTGTCAATATCTTTTTGCCAAATTTTCTCCATTTTCCGGCTTCCCGGCCGTCCGCGCCGCCCCGCATGGCGGGAAAACACGCCCGGTCAGCGCATCGTGATTTCCTCCTGCAACTGCGGCGGGACCCGTCCGTACCGGCTCGCCTCGAGCGAAAACACCGCGCGCCCCTGCGTAAGCGATCGGAGCGTCGTTGAGTACCCGAACATCTCGCTGATGGGAACCGTCCCGGTAACTATTCTGAGCATCCCGTCCACTTCCATGTGCGCTATCTCCGCCCGGCGCGAGTTGAGATCGTTGAGCGCCGCGCTCAGGTAGATGTCCGGCGTGCGGATTTCGAATTTCATGATCGGCTCCAGCAGCGCCGGCCCCGCCTTGCCCGCGGCCTCGCGGAACGCCATCGACGCGGCGGCGCTGAACGCTATCTCGCTGGAATCAACCTCGTGGTAACTTCCGTATATCACCGTCACCTTCACGTCTATCATCGGGAAGCCCGCCAGCACGCCGCCTTCCGCCGTGTCGCGGATGCCTTCCTTGACCGCCTTGTGAAACTCCCGCGGTATCTCGTCGCCCTTCGCCAGTATTTCGATGACCAGATGCTCGTCCGAAACAAACGGCTCCACCCTGAGCCTCACCACGCCATAGTGGCCGCGCCCGCCGGACTGCTTGATAAAACGCCCTTCCGCCTCGCCGTGGCCGCTCACCGTCTCGCGGTAGGCCACGCGCGGCTTTCCGACGTTCGCGTCAACCCTGAACGCCCTCAGCATCCGGTTCTTGAGTATCTCCAGGTGCAACTCCCCCATGCCGGACATTATCACCTGCCCGGTCTCGCGGTCCATGTGATACGAGAATGAAGGCTCCTCGCGCTTCAGCCGCCGGAGCGCCTCCATCAGGCGGTCCTTGTCCTGATTGGTCTTCGGCTCAATCGCCACGGAGATGACCGGCTCGGCAAACGTAACCTTCTCGAGGAGCAGCGGTTTTTTCGCGTCGCAGAGCGTGTCGCCGGTGCCCGTTTCCTTGAGGCCCACGGCCGCGACGATGTCGCCTGCCTGCGCCTCTTCAATCTGCTCGCGCTCCTCCGCGTGCATGCGGAACAGGCGCGTAATCCTCTCGCGCCTTTCCCTCAAGGGATTCAGGTAGCCGTGGCCTGAAACGATCTTGCCGGAGTAGATCCGCATGAAGACGAGGTCGCCGTGCGGGTCCGCCACCAGTTTGAACGCAAGCGCCGCCGTCGGGCCGTCAGGATCGGGCTTGAGCGTGAGCGTCTTCTTGCCGTCGGGCGAGTGCGCCGTGATTGGCCCGACTTCCGGCGGGGACGGCAGGTAATCGCACACGGCGTCGAGCAGTTGCTGAATCCCCTTGTATTTCAAGGCGGAGCCGCACAGCACCGGCGCGACGGCGTTGCGGACGGCAGCCTGGTGAATCGCGGGTTTCAGATCCTCCGCCGTTATCTCCTCGCCCTTCAGGTGCTTCTCCATTATCCTCTCGGTCTCGGGCGTGTCCACGGAGGCCGTGAGCATGTCAATCAGTTCCTCTCTTCTTGCGTGCGCGACCTCAAGCATTTCCTGCGGCACCGGCCGCTCCTCGAAAATTTCTCCGAGGCTCTCTTCGTCGGGATAAACCGCGACCATCCGCACAAGGTCGACCATCCCCTTGAAATCCCCCTCCAGCCCAATCGGTATCTGCAGGACCAGCGGCCTCGCGCCGAGGCGCCTTCTCATGGATTCGACCGCGTGCTCGAAGTTCGCGCCCGTGCGGTCCAGTTTATTGATGAACGCCAGCCGGGGGACGCGGTACTTGTCCGCCTGCCGCCAAACGGTCTCCGACTGCGCCTCCACGCCGGCCACGCCGCAGAAAACAACCACCACGCCGTCGAGGACACGCAAAGACCGCTCGACTTCCGCGGTGAAATCCACGTGCCCGGGCGTGTCGATGAGGTTGATGGTGTAGTCCTTCCATTTCAGCGTCGTGGCGGCGGACCAGATGGTGATGCCGCGTTCCTGCTCTTCTTCGAGGTAGTCCATCTTCGCGGTCCCTTCGTGGACCTCGCCCATGCGGTGTTCCTTGCCGGAGTAATAAAGGACGCGCTCGCTCACCGTCGTCTTGCCGGCGTCGATATGCGCGATGATTCCTATGTTTCGAATATTTTCCAGCATGCCTGCAGTTTCAAAGATTGGTACCGGAGAATGTCAGAAGCCGGAAGTGAGTTGGGCGTTCGCAACCCGCGGGACAATTGCAGATGTCGTAACCATGCTTTCGGGACTGCTGACTTTGGACATTTGAATTCCGCCTTTCCGGCGGGTCCGCTCCGCCGTCGCGGCGGAACGGGGCGGCATAAAGAAAGCGGGCGGCCCGGATTTCCCGGACTGCCCGCCCTTTATTACCACGCAAAATGCGCGAACAGTTTGTTCGCCTCGGCCATTTTGTGGACGTTCTCGCGCTTGGTGATGGCGTCGCCTTCCTTCTTGTAGGCGGCGATTATCTCATCGGCGAGTTTCTGGGCCATCGTCCGGCCCTTCTTGCCGCGCGCGACCCCGAGCAGCCACTTCATGGCCAGCGCCTGGCGGCGTTTGGGACTTACCGGCATGGGTACCTGGTAGGTCTGGCCGCCGACGCGCTTCGAACGCACTTCTATTTCAGGCTTCAGATTGTCCAGAGCCTTCTGGAAGACTTCCTCAGGCTTTTCATCCTTGATTTTCTTGCCAAGCGCGTCAAGCGCGTCGTAGAATATTCTTTCCGCGACGGTCTTCTTGCCCTCGTACATCATGCAGTTGATGAACTTGCTGATCACCTTGCTGCTGTGCCTTACGTCGGGCTTCAGTATTGCCACGCTGGCTGTGGTTTTTTTCGCCATGATTCTCTCCGGTCAGAACTACTTGGGCCTCTTGGCGCCGTACTTTGAACGGCCTTGTCTTCTCTCGGCGACGCCCATCGAGTCGAGCACGCCGCGTATGATGTGGTATCGCACTCCGGGCAGGTCGCGCACCCTTCCGCCCCTGACAAGGACGATGGAGTGCTCCTGCAGGTTGTGGCCGACACCGGGTATGTAGGCCGTGATTTCCTTGCCGTTGCTCAATCTGACGCGCGCGATCTTCCGCAGCGCGGAGTTGGGCTTCTTGGGCGGCATCGTTCGCACGATGAGGCAGACGCCGCGCTTCTGCGGGCATCTGTCCAGGACCGGCGACTTGCTGCGCCTGTGCACTTTCCTGCGGCCGTTGCGAACCAGTTGATTAATTGTCGGCATTAAAATACTCCTGTGCGTTGATCAGTTTGGCCGGCTCCACTTTCTTGAGTACCGAGTTATGGTGCGCCTTGAATCCCGTGCCGGCCGGCACCATGTGGCCAAGTATGACGTTTTCCTTGAGCCCGAGCAGTTGGTCCACCTTGCCGGCGATGGCCGCTTCGGTGAGGACCTTCGTGGTTTCCTGGAACGACGCCGCGGAGATGAAACTCTCCGAATGCAGCGCCGCCTTCGTGATGCCCAGAAGGACCGGGCGCGCCTTGGCGGGTTTGCCCTTCTTCTTCGTCACGCGCTGGTTCTCTTCGCGGAACTGGAACTTGTCCACGACGTCGTCGGGCAGGAACGCCGTGTCGCCCGGATCGTCAATCTCCACGCGCCGCGTCATCTGCGTGATGATTATCTCAACGTGCTTGTCGTCGATATTCACCGACTGCGAGCGATAGACGTTCTGCACTTCGCGCAGCAGGTACTGCTGCAGGGCTTCCTCGCCGCTGATGCGCAGGATGTCGTGCGGGACCAGCAGCCCGTCCACGAGCGCGTCGCCCGCTCTCACGCGGCTTCCGCGGTGCACGCGCAGGTGCTTGCCGTGCGGCACGAGATGCACCACCGGCTCTCCGACCTCTGGCTTTACGATGATGGAGCGCTTGCCGCGCTTCTTCTCGCCGAGTTCCACGATGCCGTCTATCTCGCTCATCACCGCCGGGTCCTTGGGCCTGCGGGCCTCAAAGAGTTCCGTCACTCGCGGCAGGCCGCCGGTGATGTCCTGCGTGCCCGTGATTTCGCGCGGCGTCTTGGCCAGGACCGTGCCGGCCTGGATGAGATCGCCTTCCTGGATGACGATGTGCGCCTTCTCGGGTATTGCGTACGCGACGAGCAGGTTGCCGCTCTTGTCCTTCAGCATTATCTGCGGGTGCAGGTCGCCCTTGTGCTCTATGATGACCTTGCGCACGAATCCGGAGGGGTCTTTCTCCTCCTTCATCGTTTCGCCTTCGACGATGCCGTCGAACGCCGCGACACCGTCCATCTCAGCAAGGATCGGGATCATTTTCGGATCCCACTTGGCAAGCAGGGTCCCGCTTTTGACCCTTTCGCCGTCGGCGACATGAATCTCGGATCCAGCATGTACGGAATGCTTCTCAACTTCGCGCCCCTTCTTATCGAGTATCAGGATTTCGCCGTCGCGGTTCAACGCCACGTGCTTGTTTTCCTTGGTGGTCACGACGAGGATGTTGCCGTACTTCGCGGTATGTGGCTCACCCTTCTCGCGCTCTTCCTTATTGAGCGGCAAGCGCGCCTTGATTTCGCTTTCCTCAACGGCCCACGAAACCGTTCCGCCGATGTGGAACGTTCGCATGGTCAATTGCGTGCCGGGTTCGCCGATGGACTGGGCGGCGATTATGCCGGCTGCCAGGCCTTCCTCCGCGAGGTCTCCGCGGGCGCGGTCCATGCCGTAGCACTTGGCGCAGACGCCGAGCGCGGTCTCGCAGGTGAGCACCGACCTCACGCGGATCTTCTCGAAGCCGAGTTGCTCGATCCTGCGCGCCTTCTCCGGCGTAATCAGGTCGTTTTCCTTGACAATTATCTCGTCGCTGATGATGTCGCGCACTGTGTCGCGCGCCACGCGGCCGGTAATCAGTTGCCTCAGCGGGACTTCAACCTTGTCGCCTTTGTAGATGCTGGACTTGGTGATGCCGTTGAGCGTTCCGCAGTCGGTCTCGTTGATTACCATGTTCTGCGCGACGTCGGCGAGTTTCCTCGTCAGGTATCCGCTGTCGGCGGTCTTGAGCGCCGTATCGGCGAGGCCCTTCCTGGCGCCGTGAGTGGACGAGAAGTATTCGAGCACCTTCAGGCCTTCGCGGAAATTCGCCTTAATCGGCGTTTCGATGATCTTGCCGGAGGGCTTCGCCATGAGTCCGCGCATCCCGGCCAACTGGCGTATCTGCTGCACGGTCCCGCGCGCGCCGCTGGCTTCCATGCAGTAAATCGGGTTGAGATACGGCTTGCCTTCGCGGGTGTCGAGCCTCAGTTCGCGCCGCATTTCATCGCTGACCAATTCGGTGGCCTGCGTCCAGCAGTCTATGACCTGGCCGTAACGCTCGCCTTCGGTGATGATGCCCTTTTCATACAACTTTGTAATCTTCTCTATCTGCCCCTGCGCCTTTTCAATGATTTCTTTCTTGCGCGCCGGCATCTTGAGGTCGTTGCTTGAGAACGACAGGCCCGATATCGTGGCCCGCTTGAAGCCGAGTTCCTTGACGTCGTCGAGCAGTTTCAGCGTCGGCTCTATGCCCAGCCGGCTATGGCAGTCGTTTATCATGCCGTTGACGGCCTTCTTGTCCATCACGTAGTTGTAGAACGGCATTTCCGGCGGGAGGATGTCGTTCATTATCACGCGGCCCGGCGTCGTCTCAACGAGCCTGTTGCCGATTTCCTCCGGCTCCTTGTCGGTGGCGTTCTTGACGTAGCGCTTCTCCTTAAGGCGGAGAAGTATCGGGGCATGGAGCCTGACCTTGCGCTCGTCCAGCGCGAGGAAGACCTCCATCGGGTTGCCGAAGGTGCGCTTCTTTTCGTCCGGGTCCAGCGGGTTTGCCGTCAGGTAATAGCATCCGAGCACTATGTCCTGCGAGGGCGAAATAATCGGACCGCCGTGGGCGGGCGAGAACACGTTGTGCGTGCTCATCATCAGAAGGCTCGCTTCCGTGCGCGCCTCGATGCTCAGCGGCAGGTGCACGGCCATCTGGTCGCCGTCGAAGTCCGCGTTGAACCCCGCGCAGACCAGCGGGTGTATCCTGATGGCGTTGCCTTCCACGAGCACCGGCTCGAAGGCCTGGATTCCCATGCGGTGCAAGGTCGGCGCGCGGTTGAGGAGCACGGGGTGCTTGTAGATAACGTCCTCAAGGATGTCCCACACTTCCTCGTCCTTGCGCTCGAGCATCCTCTTGGCGCTCTTGATGGTCTCCGCGAAATTGAGTTCCTTCAGCCGCCTGATGATGAACGGCTGGTAAAGTTCCAGCGCTATCTTCTTCGGCAGGCCGCACTGGTGCAGTTTCAATTCCGGCCCGACGACGATGACCGAGCGGGCGCTGTAGTCCACGCGCTTGCCGAGCAGGTTCTCGCGGAAGCGGCCCTGCTTGCCCTTAATCATGTCAGTGAGGGACTTCAGCGGCCGGTTGTTGCTTCCGAGCACCGGACGCCTGCAGCGGTCGTTGTCAAAGAGCGCGTCAACGGACTGCTGGAGCATGCGCTTTTCGTTCTTGATGATGACTTCCGGCGCGTTGAGGTCCAGCAATTTCTTCAGCCTGTTGTTCCTGTTAATCAGGCGCCTGTAAAGGTCGTTCAGGTCGGAGGTGGCGAAGTTGCCGCTCTCCAGGAGGACCAGCGGGCGGAGGTCCGGCGGGATGACCGGCACCACGTCCAAGACCATCCACTCCGACTTGTTTTCGCTCTGGCGCAGCGCCTCGACGATCTTGAGGCGCTTCGCGTAGTCGTGGGCCTTCTGCTTGGAACCGGTCTCCTTGAGGCGCACGCGCAGTTCAGCGGCGATGTCCTCGAGGTTGATGTTCTTCAGGATGTACTTGATGGCCTCCGCGCCCATCATCGCCTTGAAACTGCTGCCGTACTTGGCGCGGCACTCGCGGTACTCGTCCTCTCCGAGCAGTTGCTTTATCTTGAGCGGCGTGTCGCCGGCGTCGACGACGACGTAGCTCTGGAAGTAGATGACGCGCTCGAGCGAACTGACTTTCATGTCGAGCAGCGTTCCCAGCCGCGAGGGCATGGCCTTGAAGAACCATATGTGCACGATGGGCGAGGCGAGTTCAATGTGCCCCATCCTCTTGCGGCGCACCTTGGAGTGCGTAACCGTAACGCCGCAGCGCTCGCACACGGTCCCCTTGTACTTTATGCCCTTGTAGCGGCCGCAGAAGCATTCCCAGTCCCGCTCAGGCCCGAAGATGCGCTCGCAGAAAAGCCCGTCCTTCTCAGAACGATACGTTCTGTAGTTGATGGTCTCGGGCTTTTTCACTTCGCCGCTTGACCACCGCCTGATGTCCTCAGGCGAAGCCAGGCGGATGCTGACGGACCCGTAATCGTTTATCTTGTCGTAAATGGCTCTGGCCGGCATTCTGATAACCTCAAAAATGTCCCGACGGCCTGTAAATAATCGCGCGCTTCATCATCATCTTTTCACTGTCGCGGTTTTCACTGTTTCGGACCGATTGAGAAGCCGCGCGCCTTCATACGCGTTTCTTGTGCAACTCCATGTTAAGGGCGAGGCCCTTGATTTCGTTGGTTAACACCTCGAACGACATCGGCGTGCCGGGCTCAAGGACGTTTTCGCCCTTGACCATCGACTCGTAGATCTTGGTGCGGCCCTCAACGTCGTCGCTCTTGACGGTGAGCAGTTCCTGCAGGATGCTGGCCGCGCCGTAAGCCTCCAGCGCCCAGACTTCCATCTCGCCGAACCGCTGGCCGCCGAAGCGGGCCTTGCCGCCAAGGGGCTGCTGGGTAATCAGCGAGTACGGGCCGGTGGCGCGCGCGTGCACCTTGTCGTCCACGAGGTGATGCAGTTTCATCATGTAGATGTAGCCGACCGTAACCGTCTGGTCAAACGGCTCTCCGGTGCGGCCGTCATAAAGCCGGGTCTTGCCGTCAATTGGGAAACCGCACTGTTTGAGGCACTCCCGAATCTGCCCCTCGTCGGCCCCGTCGAACGGAGGCGTGACGGCCTGGAATCCCAGCGCCCTGCACGCCCAGCCGAGGTGCGTCTCGAGTATCTGCCCGACGTTCATGCGCGAGGGCACGCCCAGCGGGTTGAGCACTATTTCAACCGGCGTGCCGTTTTCGAGGAAAGGCATGTCTTCCTCGGGCAGGATTTTCGCGATGACGCCCTTGTTCCCATGCCGCCCGGCCATCTTGTCGCCCACGGACAGGGTCCGCTTCGTGGCGACATAGACCTTTGCCATCTCGAGCACGCCCGGCGGCAGTTCGTCGCCGCGCATCACTTCGTTGATGCGGCGCTCGCGCTCGTTTTCAAGTTGATCCACCTTCGCGACATAGTCGTAATATATCTTGTCGCACGTTTCGCGCTGCTTCTTGCTGCGAATCGTAAGGTTGCTCGGTTCCAGCCTGTTGAGGAAAAGGCGGATTTCCTGCTCGTTGAGGTCGGAATGGAACCTGATCTTGGCCTCGGTCTCGCGCTCGACAATCACGCCGTCAAGCGCGTCGCGGAGTTCCTTGTACAGTTCCTCCAGGCCGGCGATTATCTTGCCGTCAAGCTCCTTCCTGATTTCGCGGATCTTGCGCTGGTTCCTGCGGCGGTCTTCCTCGGTCTGGTGTATCTTGCGCGAGTAATGCCGCGCGTCGATGACGATGCCCTCAACGCCCGAAGGCACCTCCAGCGAGTCGTTCTTCACGTCCTCGCCGCCCTTGCCGAATATGGCGATGAGCAGTTTTTCTTCCGGCGAGAGTTCGTTCTTGCTCTTCGGGGCGACCTTGCCGACGAGGATGTCCCCCGGATGGACAAGGGTGCCGGTGCGCACGATGCCGCTCTCGTCGAGGTTGCGCAGCGCCTTTTCGGACACGTTCGGTATGTCGCGGGTGAATTCCTCGCGGCCCAGTTTCGTCTCGCGTATTTCTATTTCGAACTCGTCTATGTGGATGGACGTGAACTTGTCGTCCTTGACGAGCCTTTCGCTGATAAGGATGGCGTCTTCAAAGTTGTACCCGTCCCACGGCATGAACGCCACCAGGGCGTTGCGGCCCAGCGCGAGTTCGCCGTTGCAGGTGGACGCGCCGTCCGCGATTACCTGGCCCTTTTTCACCTTGTCGCCCTTCTTTACGATGGGCTTCTGGTTCAGGCAGGTGCGGTCATTGAGGCCGAAGAATTTTCGCAGACGGTATTCGTGGCCGTTCATCTGGATGCGCTCGCCGTCCGCCACTTCGACAACGCCGTCCTCCTGCGCCACAATCACCATGCCGCTGTTGCCGGCCACCTTGCGCTCAAGCCCCGTGGCGACAAGCGGCGGCTCGGCCACAAGCAGCGGCACGGCCTGTCGCTGCATGTTGGATCCCATCAGCGCGCGGTTGGCGTCGTTGTGCTCAAGGAACGGAATCAGCGCCGAGGAGACGCCGAGCATCTGCAACGGAGAAACATCTATGTACTTTATGTCTTCCGGCTTCTTTTCGAGGAAGTCTCCGTTCAGGCGCGTAAGAACCGCGCCGTGGAGTTTTCCCGTCTTTTCCATCGAATCCGCCGGAGCGATGTGGATGTCAAGTTCCTCGTCGGCGCGCAGCATGACGACGTCGCCGGTCGGCTTGCCGCTTTGCACCTTGCAATAGGGCGTAACCAGAAAGCCGTATTCGTCCACGTCCGCAAACACGCTCAGGGACGCGATCAGGCCGATGTTCGTGCCTTCCGGCGTCTCAATCGGGCAGATGCGTCCGTAGTGAGAGATGTGAACGTCGCGGACTTCAAACCCGGCGCGCTTTCTGTTCAGGCCGCCTGGGCCGAGCGCGCTGAGGCGGCGCTCATGCGTCAGTTGCGCGAGCGGGTTGTGCTGGTCGACGACCTGGCTCAACTCGCCGCGCCCGAAGAAGTAATCTATCGCCGCTGAAATGGTCTTCGAGTTGATTATGGACCGCGGCGTGATGGTGTCGGGGTCCTGAAGGCTCATGCGCTCCTGAACGGTGCGGCGCAGTTTCAGGAAACCCTTGCGGAACTCGTCCGCCACCAGTTCGTCTATCCTGCGCACACGGCGGTTGCCGAGGTGGTCAATATCGTCCACTTCGCCTTGCCCAAGCCGCAGGTTCAACATGTACGCGATGGCGTTTATCACGTCGTCCTTGGTCAGCGTCATGACGGTCTCGGGAGTCTCAAGACCGAATTTTCTGTTGATCCTGAACCTGCCGACACGGCCAAGCTTGTATCGCGCGTCGTCGAAAAACTTTTCGTGGAACAGTTTTTTCGCCTTGTCCACCGGCGGGAGGTTCCCCGGCCGGATGCGGGCGTAAATCCTGAGCAGCGCTTCTTCGTGCGTGTGCGTCGGGTCGTCACCCAGCGTGTTGAGCAGAAGAAGGTCAACGACCTCCTTGATGACCTCGACGCGCTTGACCGTCTTTTCCATTATTTCCTTCAGTTTGCTCGGCACGATCTGCTTGCCGCTTTCGAGTATCACCTCGCCGGTCTTCTCGTCCACCACATCGCCCACGACGTACCTGCCCTTGAGCCGCTCGGCCGCGGTCTCCGATTTCGTGGCGACGATCTCGGTGGGGTAGAACAGGCGGATTATGTCCTCGTTGGTGCCGCAGTCGGGCGACATGGCCCTTAGGAACATGGTGACGGGCATCTTGCCGCTCTGGTCGATTCGCACCACGAGCGTTTCGCGCTTGGTGACGTTCATCTCGACCCAGGAGCCGCGCTCCGGAATAATGCGGCAGCCGTGCAGCCGCTTCTCTCCGGGCTGTATTTCTTCGGTAAAATCCACGCCCGGCGAGCGGTGCAACTGGCTGACGATTACGCGCTCCGCGCCGTTGACGATGAACTCGCCGCCGCCCACCATGATGGGAATCTCGCCGAGGTAAACGTCTTCCTCGATGATGTTGCCCTTGTTCAGGCGGACGCGTATCTTGAACGGAGAGCCGTAAGTGAGTTTCAGCCTCCTGCATTCATCCGGGTCGTAGCGCGGCGGTCCGAGTTCGTACTTGATGTACTCCAGGTACATCTTCTTGTCGTAACTTTCAATGGGGAAAGTCTCCTTGAGCACGGCCTCGAGTCCCTGGCTGGCCCTGTTCTGGGGCGAGCAGGCTGACTGAAGGAACCGTTCGTAGGAGTCCACCTGGAGCCTCATCAAGTTCGGCACTTCCATCCGGTGGCCGACCTTCGAGAAGTCGCGGACTTCCATCAAAAACCTCCTGAAGTCTTAGCGTTGAGGAAGCGGGCAAAACGGGCCGATGTTTCAGGCCGATAAGACGGCAAACGTGTTACTTGATCTCCATCTCGGCGCCTGCGGCTTCAAATTTTTCTTTCAACTTTTGGGCTTCCTCCGGGGTAATCCCTTCCTTTACGGCCTTCGGAGCGGCGTCAACAACGTCCTTCGCTTCCTTCAATCCGAGCGAAGTTACCTCGCGCACGACCTTGATGACCTGGATCTTCTTGTCGCCCGCCGCCTTGAGAACAAGGCTCACCGTGGTGGGCTTCTCTTCCTCCGCGGCTGCGCCTGCCGCGGCGCCCGGAGCGGCCGCAATAAGGCCTGCCATCGGCGCGGCGGCCTTGACGTCGAACTTCGCCTCAAACGCCTCTTTGAACTCCTTGAGTTCAAGCAGTGTCATGCTTTCGAATGTCTTGAGAAGTTGGTTCGTTTTTTCTGAATAATTGGTGCCTTCCACGTTGCACTCCTTTGGAGAAAAATGCAGTTGAATGCTTTGTCATTACGAATAACGGACGTCTGTCCGCCCCACGGGCGGCGCGTCCACGCTATGCTACCGCCGGTTGGCCTTCTTTTTCCTTTTTCTCTATCAGCGCGTCAAGCAGCCCGACGAATCCGCCCTGGTGCGCGGTAACCGCGTACAGCAGGGACGTCATCGGCGCGATAACGGAGCCGAGCACCATGCTCAGCAGGACCGGCCTCGACGGGATGTCCGCGAGTTCCCTGACCTGCTTGAGGTTAATGGGCTTCCTGCCAATAAACCCGCCCTTTATCGACACCGCCTTGGTCCTGGTCGCGCGGATCCATTCAGTCAGGATTTTCGGCGCCGTGGTGGCTTCTCCGCCCCAGGCGATCGCCGTCGGCCCGCTGAACAGTTCGTCGGCCACCTGGAAATTCATCTCCTTGAAGATGAAGGAGGTGAGGCGGTTCGGCACGACATTGAATTTCACGCCGGACTTGCGCAGGTGCGCGCGCAGCGCGTCGGCGGTGTGGACGTCAAGCCCCTCGAACTTGACGAGCACGCAGTCCTGCATGGTGCTGTAGCGCTGCTTGAATTCTTCGGCTATCTTTTTCTTTAGTAACTTTGACATTGTTCTATGCCGTTGGTGTCTATGGTTTCAAGGCCTCGGGGCGCTTACACCGCAAGCGGCACTCCGGGGCTCATCGTAAGGGAAACGACGGCCTTCTCGATGAAGACGCCCTTGGACGACGCGGGTTTTGCGCGCCCTATATGCGCCAGCAGCGCCTCGATGTTTTCCGCGAGCCTCTTGTCGTCGAAGGACTTCTTTCCCACCGGAACGTGGATGTTGCCCTCCGAGTCGTTGCGGTACTCCACTCTGCCGGCCTTGAATTCCTTGACGGTGGTGGCGATGTCTTCTGTCACCGTGCCCGACTTCGGGGAGGGCATCTTGCCCTGCGGACCGAGCACCCGGCCCAGTCTTCCCACGACCTTCATCATGTCGGGAGAGGCCACGGCAACGTCGAAATCAAGCCATCCGCCCTCAATCTTCTTGGCCAGTTCCGCGCCGCCCACTTCGAGGGCGCCAGCGGCGCGCGCTTCTTCGGCCTTTGCGCCTTCCGCGAACACTATCACTTTCTTGGAGGTGCCCAGCCCGTGCGGCAGCGAAATCGAGCCGCGCACCAACTGGTCGGCCTGCTTGGGGTCTATGCCGAGTTTCATGCCCACTTCCACTGTCTCGTCAAACTTCGCCCCTTCCATCTGCTTGAGCAGGCGGACGGCCTCCGCTACCGTGTAGCGTTTGCCGGGTTCCAGTTTGGCGAGCATCGCTTTATATTTTTTGCTGATTTTGGCCATCGTTCTATCGCAATAAAATTATTGTCGTGCAATGAAGCGCCTGAGGGAAACGACTCATTCCCTGCGGCGCGTTAGTTTGCGCCCGGCGCCGCCGGAGGCGCTGGGGGTGCCGCCGGCTTGCCGGACTCCGACACCTCAATGCCCATCGACCGCGCGGTCCCCGCGACGATCTTTACGGCGGCCTCAAGGCTGGCGGCGTTCAGGTCCTTCATTTTCAGTTGCGCGATTTCGCGCACCTGTTCCATGGTTACCGTGCCGACCTTTTCCTTGTTGGGAACGCCGGAACCCTTGGCGATGTTGGCGGCCTTCTTAAGGAGAGTGGCCGCCGGGGGCGTCTTGAGGATGAAATCGTACGTCCTGTCCTTGTACACCGAGACCACGACGGGGATGATGGTCCCCTGCTGGTCTTTGGTGGCATCGTTGAATTTTCTTACAAAGTCTCCGGGCTGGATGCCGTGGGCGCCGAGCGCCGGACCGACCGGAGGGGCCGGTGTGGCCTGTCCGCCGGGACATTGCAGTTTTATCTTGGCTACTAACTCTTTGGCCATTGCTAACCGTATTAAAGATGGTTTATCCCGCGACGTCTCACGGGAGTGTCAACAGTACCGGGAGGGTTCATCTCCACGGGTAATAACGATACGCGGCTTTTCCCGCGCGCTTCGCATGACGAACCGGCGTTCCGGAATGCCGCCCGGCGCCCGGTCCAGAGGCGCATGCATCGCGCCGCAGAGCCGTCATATCTTCTCCAACTGCCAGTATTCCAAATCCACGGGCGTGGGCCGGCCGAAGATGGTGACAACAACCTTGACCATCCCCTTGTCCGGCGATACTTCCTCCACGACGCCGTCGAAGTTTTCGAACGGCCCTTCCTTTATCTTGACCGGGTCGCCCTTTTCCACGCCAATCTTGATTTTCGGCGCTTCCTCGGTGGCCTGGGTCATGAGCAGAATCCGCTCGACCTCTTCCGGCTGCATGGGCGAGGGCTTGTTGTAAGGCCCGACGAAATCGCCGATGCCGGGGGTTTCCTTCACGAGGAACCAGGATTCCTCCGTGATTTCCATCTGCACCATTATATAACCCGGATAGAGTTTCTTGCGGGTGACGCGCTTCTTGCCGCCCTTGATTTCGCTTACGCGCTCCGTCGGCACGAGGACCTTCTTGACGAGGTCTTCCATGCCGAAGGTCTTGGTCCGCTTCTCAAGGCTCTCGCGAATCTGATCTTCCTGGCCGTTATGAACTCTCAGGATGTACCACTCAAGCGCCATCTTGTCAGGCTCCCGGGAGGCAGGCCTTCTTGATGAGGGCCATCACCCCCTGATAAAAGAAATCGAACACGGTCATGAACACGACAAACACCGCCGTAAGAAGAAGCACTATTTTCGTCGAACCGAACACCTCGTCCTTGCCGGACCAGTCAACCTTCTTCAACTCGCTTTCGGTCTCGATGAGAAACTCCGCGTTGCGCGGGGCGTTGGTCATCCTGAACACGCCGAAGAATCCCAGCAGGCAAAGGAATATTATGACAATGTTGCCGTTGGTTACGTCGACCTGGATGACGGGAACGGTGAACAGCGTCTTGCGCCACCATGTCTTCATCGTCACATCGCCCTTGAAGCGGACATCATGCCCGGCCTTGAACGACTGCTCCACGGCCTGCCAGTCGCCCACCATGATATTTCCGTCGCTGGTGAAACTGATTTTCTCGTCAAGGGCTTTGTTCCTTTTCAATTCCTCGATGCGTTCCGCGGTGACGGGCGTGTCTATGGGGACATCGCTGTACAGGTGGACCGTCCTGTCGCTCTCCAGCAGTGTCCGTATCTCATCCGCCCCGGCGTAGTGCGGATCCTCGGCCGGCTCATCACCCTTGGGATCCACGAAGATATTCACGCTCGGAACGCCGTACTCGACCAGTTCGGCCACGTCGTCCCTGGTAAGCAGGGTCTCGCCGCCGTTCGCGCTCAGAAGGATCTCCGAAGCGGGAAACAGGCGCACCTCCGGCAGAAACGCCGAATCAAGCGACACCAGAAACCAGAGGATGAACAGGCCCACCACGGACGCCAGCCCTACGCGAGTCCATAGCCCCTGCCCACGCTTGTACACCGCCAGAAGTCGTTTTTTTTCTTCAGCCATGGCCCCGTGATTGCCGTTCTATCGGGAAGCCCCTGCGGCCCCCCTGCCTGATTACAATAAATTGGCAGGTCAGGAGGGACTCGAACCCCCAGCCGGTTGATTTGGAATCAACTGCTCTGCCAAATTGAGCTACTGACCTACCTGTCACTCAGCCTCAACGCCACTTCATGCAGGAAGGCCGCGGTCGATTCGCGTCAAGCACAAACAACCCGAAGTAGACCGCTTACTTCTTGCGTTCTTTGTGAACCGTGTGCTTCTTGTCCCACTTGCAATACTTTTTGACTTCGACCTTGTAGGGGCTGCCCTTCATTTTTTTGCTAGTCAAATAGTTGCGGCGCTTGCACTCGGTGCACTCCATCGCCACATAGTCGCGTGCCTTGTCTTTCGCCATGACAATCCCTTACAAGTTCGGTTTGAACAAACAGGTCATTCGAGTATCTTCGCGACGACCCCGGCGCCGACGGTCTTGCCGCCTTCGCGGATGGCGAAACGCAACTGCTCTTCCATCGCAATCGGGGTGATGAGTTCAACCTGGATCGTTACGTTGTCGCCGGGCATGACCATTTCCGCCCCGCCCATCAGCGCGACGTTCCCGGTGACGTCGGTGGTCCTGAAGTAGAACTGCGGCCTGTAGCCGTTGAAGAACGGCGTATGGCGGCCGCCTTCCTCTTTATTCAGGATGTACACCTGGCCCTCGAACTTTTTGTGAGGCGTTATGCTCTTCGGCACCGCTAGCACCATGCCGCGCTCAACCTCCTCCTTCTTCAGGCCGCGCAACAGCACGCCCGCGTTGTCGCCCGCGCGAGCCTCGTCAAGGGTCTTGTTGAACATCTCGACGCCGGTAACAACCGTCTTCTTGACTTCGTCGCTCAGACCGATGAGTTCAATTTCGTCGCCGACCTTGATCCTGCCGCGCTCCACGCGCCCCGTCGCCACGGTCCCGCGGCCTTCGATGCTGAACACGTCCTCGACTGGCATCAGGAACGGCTGGTCCACCGGACGCGCAGGCTCCGGGAAATACGCGTCAACCGTGCTCGTCAGGTCGAACACGCACTTGCAGTTCGGGCAGTCCTTCTTGCCACAGCCGCAGTTCATCGCATTCAACGCGCTGCCGCGGACAATCCGGATCTCCCACTTCCGCAGGAACCCCTCGATGTCCGCCGGCATCTTGTAGTTCGGGAACGCCTGTTTCAGCCTGTTTATCAGGTCGTCGGTCGTCGTGAAACCGTCCTTCGTCCTCTGCTGCTTGCCCGAAGCGTCCTTGTACTCCGCGCCCTTCATCGTGCGTAGAATCTCGTCCGGGAATTCGCCCTTGTCAAACCGGTCTACGATCTCGCGCGGGAATTTGTACTTCCACAAAAGTTCCCGCAACTCCGTCTCAATCAACTCGATGAGGTCCGGGTCGTCAACAAGGTCAACCTTGTTGAGGAACACGACTATCCTGGGCACGCCCACCTGGCGGGCCAGCAGGATGTGCTCGCGCGTCTGGGGCATCGGGCCGTCGTCCGCGCCGACCACGAGGATCGCCCCGTCCATCTGCGCCGCGCCGGTTATCATGTTCTTGATATAGTCGGCGTGGCCCGGGCAGTCAACGTGCGCGTAGTGGCGCTTCTCGGTCGAATACTCCACGTGCGTGGTGGAGATCGTGATGCCACGCGCCTTCTCTTCGGGCGCCTTGTCGATGTCCTCGAACTTTAGCGCTTTCGCCAGACCATAGTGCGAGAGCACCTTGGTGATGGCGGAAGTGAGCGTGGTCTTGCCGTGGTCGATGTGACCGATAGTGCCCACGTTCACGTGCGGCTTGTCCCTCTTAAATGTTTCCTTGGCCATGAACACCCCTCCGTAAAAAAGGCGTTTATGTTGAAGGTGTTTATAAACTCGCTTGTGCGAATCGATGCTTCTTGTGCGCCAGAGGCTTCGGCCCGGAACCGGGCCGGACGCATTCATGGAGCTGGTGATGGGGGTTGAACCCATGACCTCGTCCTTACCAAGGACGCGCTCTGCCACTGAGCTACACCAGCTCGTCGCATTTCAAAAAACTGAACGGCCGGAGCCCGCGCAAACCAGATAAGTCCAGCCATTCCGTTGTTCATCAAAAGCGGGCGATGGGAATCGAACCCACGTGACCAGCTTGGAAGGCTGGAGCTCTACCATTGAGCTACGCCCGCGGATAAACGCGGTCGCCGCGCGTCGAATTTACACGAACTCCCCCTTGCCGCTCCGAAAACTCAAGAGAAGCACATACTGGTACCCTGCCATAGTTTGGAGAATCCGGTATTATAGGGCGTGATTGCATTCTGTCAATAGATTTTTTGCCGAAATTCCCTTTTTGCCAAATTTCCCGCGCCCGGTTCCACGGGATGCAAACCGTGCCTGCTTTTCCCCCGCCAATCACACCGGCTCGAAGCGCGCGGTAAAGTGCCGCAGGAACGGCGGTTGATATACAATGCGGTATCCGCGCAACCCGTTCTTCTTCTTCACAACGTCCTGCATCGATTCAAGCACGTAGTCGACGTGGCTCTGCGTATAGACGCGCCGCGGCATCGCCAGCCGCACCAGTTCCATGTCAGCGGGAATTTCCCTGCCCGGGTTTTTCGGGTCCGGCTTGCCGAACATCACGCTCCCGATTTCCACCGCGCGGATGCCGCCCTCGAGGAACATCGCCGCCGTGAGCGCCTGTCCCGGATACCGGCCCGGCGGGATGTGCGGCAGGAAAGCCTTCGCGTCAATATAAATCGCGTGCCCGCCCGGCGGCTGGATCGTCGGAATCCCAATCTTGTTCAAACCCACGCCGAGATACCTGACGCTCGCGATGCGGTACTTCAAATAATCCTCGTCAAGTATCTCCACAAGTCCCTGCGCAAGCGCCTCCAAATCGCGCCCGGCAAGCCCGCCGTATGTCGGAAAGCCTTCCGTGAGAATCAGCATGTTGCGCGCCTTCATCGCAAGGTCGTCGTCGTTCAGCGCGAGGAACCCGCCGATGTTGCCGAATGCGTCCTTCTTCCCGCTCATCGTGCAGCCGTCCGCGTAGGAGAACATTTCCTGCGCGATTTCCTTGACGGTCTTGCTCTCGTATCCCTTCTCGCGCAGTTTGATGAAGTAGGAGTTCTCCGCGAAGCGGCACGCGTCGAGAAAGAACGGTATGCCGTGCTTCGCGAGAATTTTCTTCGCGCCGCGAATGTTCGCCATGCTCACCGGCTGGCCGCCGCCGGTGTTGTTGGTCACGGTGATGAAGCCCATCGGGATATTCTGCGGCCCGACCTTCCTGATGAACGCTTCGAGTTTGTCGAGGTCGATGTTCCCCTTGAACGGCGCGTCGAGTTGCGCGTCGTGGCATTCGTCAACCACGAGGTCAACCGCGCGGCCCTTGCGGAACTCGATGTTCGCGCGGGTGGTATCGAAGTGGCAGTTGTTCGGAACATATTTCGTCGCGTCAACCGTCACGGAAAACAGAATGCTCTCCGCGGCGCGGCCCTGGTGCGTGGGGATGACGTGCTTCATGCCGGTGATTTCGCGCACGGCCTTTTCAAATCGGCGAAACGAAGTCGAGCCGGCGTACGACTCGTCCCCCACCATCATCCTGCCCCACTGCTCCGCGCTCATCGCGCCGGTGCCGCTGTCCGTGAGGAAATCGAAAGTGATGTGCTCCGCGTCGATGAGGAAGACGTTGTAGCCGGCCTCCTTCAGGCACTTCTCCCGCTCCTCGCGCGTGGAAATCCTGATAGGCTCGACAACCTTGATTTTGAAAGGCTCAATAATATTTTTCATCGCATCATCCGGAAAAGTAATTCGGTGGATTCGGCAAAGCCTCGCGGCAATCTTCCCCGCCGTCCGCGCGGCCAATGTAGAAAAATCTTCCCCGCAAGTCAAACAAATCCCGCCCGGCATCTTGCGTCCGTACCCCCGGCACAAAAGAAACGGAGGGCAGGCGCGCATCGCCCGCCCTCCGCCGTTTAGCCTGTGCTGCCAACTATTCCTGCTTCTTCTCAAGAACGGAGAACTCGTATTTGTTCGATGTCATCTTGCCTTTCAGGCATTCGCGTTCTTTCCCGTTGGCATCCATGTAATCGCTACCATCCTTGTTTGAGTATTCCACTCTAATCGTGTGCGACCCTGGTTGTGAGGTTATCATGCCGGCCGGAATGTCAACATACGCCCACCACAAAGCCGATGGGTGGTATAGCCAAGTCACGTTCGGGTTCAAATCCGGTCTGCCCTTCGGCAAATCCAGGGGCTTATCATCAAGATACACTGTGACAAACCGTCTGTCGCCGTCTGTCGTCATCTGAGGTCTCAGGAAGCGCGGCTTGCCGGATTCGTTCTTCAACTGAATAAACAGCCGCACATCTTCTCCCATGCAGTATGACGATTTCTCCGGGCGCATGCGCATGCTGACTCCCTTCAGCGCCTTTCCAAATGCAGGCTGTTCTCTGTATGACGGGTCCGTCGCGATGACCAACTCCGTTTGCGCCACTTCCCCGTCAGGGGCGATTAACACCACAAATTTCGCTATCGGAATCGGGCTGAAAGGATCGGCAGTTCTTAGGTGGTACTCGCATGCCGCTTTTTCTCCGGGCTTCAGGACACGCCTTGTCCATTTGCACTTCTCCGCCGGGCGCTCGTCCAGCGTCAGCGGCACAGCGGCGCCGTCGCCCGAATACGCAAGAATTATTCCGCTAAATACCTGCTGTTCCTCGTCGCCATACGTGGGAATGCCTATCTCCGCGTCCGAAGTATTCGTGACGGAAACCCTTAAGGTCGTGCCCGTCTCGTCCGCAGAAACGTATTCCGCTTTCACGGCGCACCTGGGTTCCGGCGGCTTTGTTCTCGAAAACCCCGCATACTCAGTTGCTTCCAACATCACATAGTTGGATACCGGCCATGAGGTGGTGTTGTCTCCCTGCCCGGAGTATGCGCCCTGAATATGAAACTCGTATCTTCCCGCATCCAGCCCGTCCTTGAAGTAGCAGGTCGTGGACCACGATTCGCCCGGCGCAAGTTTTCCCTCGTATCCCTTCTCCGTGCGCACCATCGCCCCGATGAAGCCCGGCGATTCGATGAGATTCAGCACATTGTTCAGTCGCCGATACTGCGTCATCGTGCTTCCCACTAAATGACTGTATCGCTTCTGCATATCTGCTTCCTTGCGCGTCAGCGTCGAAGTGCCCAAAGCCAATTCTCCTCTGGCATCAACAGGTTTATCGCCCTTGTTAGTGACGGTAAAATGTAGTGCAAATGGCGTGTTCGGTTGCACCTCGGCGGGGGCTTTCAACTCGATTTCAACCGGCGAGACATCGAGCGGAGTAATCTCCCCGATCTCGACAATTTCGCCGGGACCTGGATTCATGGACTGCTCAATCTTCTTCGCCTCAAGGCGAATCGGCTTGCCGTCGTACTTGGACAACTGCGCGTCCAGTTTCGGATCCACCAGCCAATCCGCGCACCCATATAATCCCGCACTGAACTCACAAAGTCCGAACAGATTCTTGTGATACACGCCCCCGAACGTGCCGCTCCGAGGCAACTGTTCAGAGCGCACATGCGACGGGTTGAAAAGAAACGAAAACGAAACGGCGATGACGGCCAGCGCAAAAAATCTGGCGAAATGCAAATGTCTCTTCATGGCGGCTCCTCCTAAAATGACCGGCTTCTCCCACAAGCATTATACACCCTTAGACGCATCCGCAACAGACAAGTTGCACAATAAAGCCACCAAAAAACGGCTCATCTCCCCGAAAATTCCCCTCAATAAAATTTTATTTTTTTCTCTTTATCCTCTTGACTGCCGGAAACCGCGAGATATACTTCGCCTGTTTTCACGGTTTTTAGTTCGCCGTGAACGGATGAAAGTTTTTACATCGGAGCACTCTAATGCGTTGTCCGAATTGCGGGCGTCTGATTGATGTCGCCAAACTGCTCGACGATGCCGACGAAGAAACGGAATTTGCCGTTTGTCCCAACTGCGGCGAGGAAGTTGACGTAATTTACGGGGAGAGCGAAGACATGGAAGAAGAACTCGAAGACAATGAACTCGGAGACAAAGAGTTCGAAGACGAAGAAGAGGAGAAAGAGGAAGAGGAGGACGATGACTACGAGGAAGAAGAAGACGAAGACACCGACGAGGACGAAGATGAGGACGAGGACGAGGACGAAGACGAGGACGAAGGCCCCGACGACGAGCCGTAAAAATCCCGCCGCCTCGCATCCTCAGCGGCAAATCTCGTAATGAGATGTAACGTTATGTTGTAACTATGGTTATAGAACGCCCCGGCGCTTCGCCGCCGGGCTGTTTTTTCGCCGCTACTTCTTCTCCCGCAGAAGCCGCCTTATCGCCCCCACAGCCTCCTCGTACGGCCCGCTCGGCAGGCTCACCTCCCGCCCCAGCAGCGCCTTCTGCGGCTCCGCGCACTTCACGACCACCTCGATAAAATCCCCGCTCGACACCGTCAGCCGGAACGATTCGAAATCGCCGAACTTGTAATTGCGCACCTCCCTCCGCAAACGCAAAAGCCCCGCCCGCTCAATCCGCTCCACCGCGAACTCCTGCATCCGCGTTCCCACCGACACGATGTCCCGGTAAAAAAATTCCTCCGTCCGCTCGTTGTACGCCTTCCCCGCGCAAAAATCATACACGCACCAGAACGACGCCAGGTATTTCTCCGTCGGGAAAAACACCTGGTACGAAAAAGCCCCCGCCCGCAGAACCCCGTCGTTCCCGGCCCTCCAGGCGTTCGGCGGCAAATGCCCCGCGCTTATCCGCGCCGCGTCGGGCCAGCCCATGAACAGCATCCCCGGCCCCACGACAATCGGCTCCGCAATCACGTCCTCCGGCGAAATCTTGAGAAGCCCCCGCGCCCGCTCGAAAAGCGCGTCAATGTCCTCCGCAAGCCAGTCGTCAAACTCCGCCTCCGTCGGCCGCCCGCCGATGACGCGCAGCGCCAGCAAAGCCCCGCCGGCCACAATCAGCACGCCCGGCAGAAAAATCTCCGCCTTCCCCACCGCCGCGCCGATGATGAACACAAGCAGCCCCGCCGCCGCCAGACCCACGCCCCAGGCCGGCCACGGCTCAAAAAACTTCACAACCCCCGCCCTCTTTGCGCCCTCATCCATAAATTTCTCTCGACTTTCCCCGGCCTCAAGTAATCCCCGCTCGCGCACCAAACAGCGCGTGTCATTCTATCACCGCCCCCCGCGCTGTCAACGCCGTCTCTGCACTCCCATCCGCCGCGCGGGCAAGGGACCGGGTCCCATTTACGGAGCGCAGGACGCGCAGCGGCCCAGCTCGTAGAATGGACCCGGTCCACCAGACCAGTCCAGGATCCTCACATGCTCCTTCTGCTTTCCCATCCGCCGCGCAGGATTTTCTTGACCTCGCGCGCGCCCGATGGTAGATTTCTCAAAACCAACCGCACACCATTAAGGGAGGAAGACATGTTGCCGGAACAATTCCAGCAGTACACCCCCGCCATCATGGCCGGTCTCGTCGTCCTGGGCCTGCTCTTCTGCTTCTTCGGCTACCGCATCTTCAGAGTCCTGCTTGTCTTCGCCGGCGCGATAATCGGCGCGGGCGGCGCGATTGCCGCCGCGAACCATCTATGGCCGCAAGTGATACCAGCCGCCATAGTCGCCGGAATCGTCGGCGGCCTCGTCGGCGGAATACTCATGATAGTGGCCTACTACGTCGGCGTATTCCTCGCCGGCGCGTCTTTCGCCGCCAGCATCGCCACAGTGCTCACAGGCGCCACCTCGCAGAACCCGCAACTCGTCGCCATCATCCCCGCCGCGATTGTCGGCGGGATCCTCGCGCTCGTCCTGCAGAAACTCATCATCATCCTCGCCACCTCGTTCATGGGCTCCCTCACCACCGTCAT
>Ga0315284_10000156_pt1 | contig 92978 bp, 89 predicted proteins | sample YL17G09_16_MG_FD_203696 | JGI IMG/M metagenome (GOLD analysis project Ga0315284, IMG submission 203696) | Sediment microbial communities from Yellowstone Lake, YNP, Wyoming, USA - YL17G09_16 | ecosystem: Environmental > Aquatic > Freshwater > Lake > Sediment | place: USA: Wyoming | collected... | reverse complement strand
CAGGAAGTCATCGGCATGGCAACCGGCTGCTACGGTCGCGAACCAGCGGCGCTCACTGTCACCGAAGCATCAGAACTCATCAGCAAACTCAAGAACAACAATGGAAAGGAGTAAAAACCATGCTCAATCATATCAGCTACACCCAGATATCGACCTATCTCGCCTGCCCGCTCAAGTACTCTTTCCAGTACGTTGAACAGGTGCCCTGGCCGTTCAAACCCGAAGGACTCATTTTTGGATCGGCCATCCACCAGGCGCTCGAACACTATTACAACGGCAGGAAGGAAGGACGCGATGTCCCCCTTGGTGAAATGATCGCCCTCTACGACGCCGCGTGGGAAAAAGAAACCACTGAGAATGCGATCACGATCCGGTTCAAAAACGGCAACACCCGTGACTCGCTCTTTGACACCGCGGAAGCAATGCTCGAAACATTTCTCGCCACGGTGAAGCCCGGTGAAATACTGGCGGTAGAACAACCCTTCTCGGTCGAAATTATAGACCCCGTATCGAACGAGAAACTCAGCGTACCATTAGAAGGCCGTATAGACCTCATCGAGCGTATCCCATCCGGCATTGCGGTTATCGACCACAAGACCGCTGCCAAGAAATATGACGATGAGCGTGTGGCAAACGACCTCCAACTCACGGCGTACTCCTACGTCATGAGCCGACAGGGGCACGATCCCGAGGACATCACCCTCAGGTTCGACGTCCTCATGAAAAACGGGAACTGCTCGTTCCTCTCCTATCCGACATTCCGGACACAAAAAGACCACGTCCGGCTGTTCAAGACGGCGCAAAGCGTAACCAGGGGAATCGAAGCAGGAGCGTTCTACCCACAAAAAAGCTGGATGTGCAACGACTGCGTATTCGCAGGAGAATGCGGGAAGTGGTGAGAACTATGATTGTTAAAGGGGATCGGGGGGATCCGGTCCTCTTTTTTACATTTCAGCGGCTCCCATAATACAGAAAAGATTCATCAGAAAATATTCCATCTATTGTTGCAAACTAAAGTGTTTACTCACTAAAATTAATCCCTTTTCATTAGAGGGATTGATTTCATATCACTCTCACACGTGGGATCAGGTCAGACCGGCCTGGTCCCCTTTTTTTATTTCAGCGGAGGTGTTTATCATGACGCAACGAATAGCAATTACCATCGGGTCACAGAACGGGCACATCCTTGCCCGCGCGGACCGAAACGCCGAGAAGAGCGGCAGCATTCAGCTCTTCGATTTTGTCAGGATAGGCAGGGTCGTCGGACGGATTATCAGGATCGAGGACGGCCATGATTTCGCCTCAGATACGGAAATATCCCGTATTGCCGCGGTCTGCCTGTCAACCGGCCGCGAGCCTGACCTAGACATCCAGAACAAGCTGCACAAGAAGCTCCACATCGAGACTCTCGGGGAAATCCTACCCGGCGGCGAACTGAGCGAATACACCGACGGCATCGGTTATTTCGAACCGGTTACCACGGCGGACAGCTTCGACATCGCGAGGCTCTACCCCTGCGCCCAGGGCATTACCATCGGAAACGTGGCAAGCGGCTGGAAAACCACCAGCGTGCCATTCAAGCTCTCCCTCGACACAACACTCACCCGTCACATGCTCGTAGTGGGAAAGAACGGGAGCGGCAAGACCAACTTCCTCAAGGAACTCATCGCGGCGAACCTCACAACGGAAGAACCCATGGCCATGCTCGTCTTCGGTCATCCCGACATTGGCGCGGACAACCCGAACGATCGCGGAACGAAAGGAGTCGCTGCACTGGAAAGCGACCACGTAATCACCGTGGGCTACGATCGCACCATCAAGCTCTCGCCTCAGGAGATTGACCTTCCGGACATCTTCGACCAGTTCCCGGACATGTCCACCTCCATGCGTGACCTTTGGTACTACATGCGGAACCGCGAGCCGGACACCTTCATCCAAACTCTCGCCCGCTACGACCTCACGACCGACCCGCTCACCATCATCAGAAAGACGCAGAAAGACCCGACCACCAAGCAGAACAAGACCGTGGGCGTGGCGACCGTAGCAACCATCGACGCCGTGTGCAAACAGGCCCGCATCCTCAACAACTACGTTGACGGAACCGCAGCACCGGTCGTCTCGCAGATCCTCGGTGACCTCAAGCGGGGCAAGACGGTCCTCGTGAACACGTTCAACATGACTGACTACTACCAGGGGCTCTTTGTCAGGCTCCTCCTCGGACGGCTCCAGCGCTCGGGAAAGAATGCCATGCATAAGAAGATATCCCAGCGATTCCTCGTGGTCATCGACGAAGCCCAGCACTTCATCAAGCGCGCAGGCGACAGCATCGCTGAGTTCGTCATGGAGTGCCGGAAGTTCGGGATCACCCTCGTGCTCTCGACCCAGTCGCCAAAGAGCATCCCGGACAACGTGTACAGCCAAATCTACTCGACCATAGCCTTCCATCTGAACCGGGCAGACGCCCAGGTACTCTTGGAAGCGGCGCCGTCCCTCGCCGACGCGAAGAGCATCATTCAGCGGCCGCCGCTCAAGCGAACTATGGGAATTGCGGTCGTGCAGGCCCTCGGATACCCGTACCCTGCAGTGATCCGTGTGCCCCGTTTCGAACGCCGATTCGACCAGAAATTCACACCCGAAACACAAACTCAAGTTCAACCTATTCAACAAGAGGTGACAGCATGAACGAACAGGATCTCATAAACATCATCATCCCGACCGCAACCATCATGGGGAACAATATCATCTCGACAGCATCGTTCCACCTGGAAAAGGACGGCGAGGTCTGGTACCTGGCCGGGAAAGCAAACGGCCCGAACGGCGAAGCCACCGACCGGGTACTCATCGAGACAGAGGACATCATCGACGTGCTCGACGGAACTCTCGATGTTGATCAGTACTGCCAGGACGAATCGTTCCGGCAGCACATGGAAACCCTCGCCCAGCGTCTTGGCGGCAAACTCACCGAGACCGCTAACCGGAATATCTTCACGGTCACCATTGGCCCGTACATGCGCCAGCAGCACGTGAGCCGATCAGCCGGCATCAACTACCTGGACATACTCATGAAGGAGACAGCCCCAGTAGCGAAGTCTGTAGATATTTCAGACCACCTGAAAGTCATGGAGCCAGAGGGCTACATCCCCGACGAACACGTTCTCTCGGGAGCGCTTCAGCGCATCTACGAGGGACAGCCATGCACGACCATCCTCGGCCCGACCGGAAGCGGCAAGTCGGCCATGGCCCGTTTCATCGGGGCAAAGCTCAACAGCCAAGGATATGGTGTCCACATTATCGACGCCCATTCCCGACTGGAAGGTGACCGTCTCTTCGACCGGGATGACTTCAACATCGAAGGAACGTTCATCCTTGAAGGCGTGCTCTGCACCCTCGCCCGGGAGACCAAACGCCTTGGCATCAGGCTCCTCGTCATCCTCGAGGAGTACAATGCTTTTTCAGACGACACCCGTCGGGAATTCTACCGACTCTTCAGCGACCAAGACAGGTTTCACCCGATCCAGTCAAGCAAAGACAACAAGGTCATCGACAGCGTGGACTTCTCCCATGTCCAGTTCCTCATCACCGCCAATCCGCTCTCGTCGGACAAGTACCTCACCGACGACCTCAAGCGGCTCTCGAACGCTGAAGCCCGCCGGATGGTTATCCTCTACCTGGACTACGCCCGGGACGACGCGACCATCAAGCGCATCATCAGATCGCTCATCACCCGAAAGCAGGGTTACCGACTACTTTTGGAACGGTCGAAGGACTTCGAGCAGACCATCAACTGGCAACTCGGGGTGGACGTTTTCAGGGAACTCAACCGGCGCGGCGAGGGCGAGGATCTCGGCTGGGACGTGGGATACACCGCAGTGGCCGATATGCTCTGGACATCCGCGCTCAGGTCGCACGAGCCGAACAATTTTGTCACGGCCATGACCGAGCACATCCTCAACGGCATCCCGGATATCGGCACGCGAACACTTGCCGCCGACCGTATCAGGCAGGCGGTAGGTGTTGACATTCCGCACGAGCTCGTTACGAGGGATGCGTGAGGTAAGTCGTAATCCAACCAATCAAGGCCGGGTGAGATACATAATCATTGCCCGGCCTTTTTCATAACCGGAGGTGAACAACCATGGTACAACCAACCATCGACAAGCTCGCATCATATGTCGACTATTACGTCCACAGGGTCATCGGACTCAAAGTAAGGCTCAACGATTCACCGCAGCCCTGCTCGATCAACATAAAAGAGCCCATCATCGAACTACCCATGAGTAAAGAATCCCTCGGGCAGTTTCTGGGAAAGGATTTCGTTGATAACGCCCCTATCGAACTCCTCTTTGCCATTGTGATCGGCCTTGCCTACCACGAAGCGGCGCACCTGAAGAGCGGAGAGAAGCATGTTGAGCCGCATATCCTTGATAACGTGATCAACGATGTCAATGATTTTACGTTCGTTCCCGACACATGGAAAGGCTCGATGCCTTTTACTATTTCACTCATCAACACGACCTACCGTCAGGGAATGGACCTGTCTCAGATACCCCTGTCAACCCGGGAAGAGAAACTCCAGGCGCTCATACACCTCGCGGTGACCTACATGCGGAAACTCCGAATCAGGCTGAACGGAAAGGACAGCCGATCACTGCCGAAGGATTATGAGCTCATCCCGTATTTCGAGAAGATCACACCCATTATGCGGTTAGCCCGGAAGGCAACAATTGCTGAGCGACCAGAGCTTGTACAACAACTCTATAATGTTCTCAAGGACTTCTGGGACAACTCGCAGGCGCCGTCAACAACCTCATCACTTGATCAGGCGCTTGACACCAGCAAGCCAATGATTGCTATCGAACTCACGGGTATGGATGCAGAAGCGCTCAGAAAAATCCTCGAACAGTTAGGCACTATTCAGAAAGCTGCTGGAGAGCTTAATAGAACGGCCCAGGCGGTCGTTCACATTGAAGCGAAAGCTGTAGAGAAGAAGACTGAAGAAGCCATAAAACGCATCCGTCAAATGGGCGATCTCGGTTCAAAAATCTCTGAAGCAACACCCGATCCCGCGGCGGAGCCGGTCGCCATCGACCAGGGCATTGTCCGGAAGCTCAGGCAAGCGCTTAAACCGCTTCTCTTCGAGCGCTCCGTCGCCCGGAGAAAACCAGCGGTCATCGGAACACGGTTCGCGCCATCACACTTCCATGAGATCAAGACCAAGCCGGAAGAACCCAGAATTCGACAGGATGTGCTCCGAATCGGGAAATCAACCGTGGAAACGGAAATCATCCTGTGCTTCGACCGATCGGGATCAATGGGCGGGAGTAAAGAAACGGTATGCAAGGAGGTAGCCGGCAGCTTCTTTGTAGCGCTTGAATCCATCCGCCAGGCTGCCGTCAAAATCCTGGGATTCGACACCGAAATCACCATCATCAAAAACGCCCGAAAGGAGCATACAGATACTGTCCTGAGAAAAATCACAACCGGACTGTCAGCACGGGGCGGAACCGACTTCCCCCTGGCGCTCTGTCAGGCGCTCAAAACGGCCGAAAAAAGCACCGCACACAAAAAGATCATCTTCATGCTGACCGACGGTGATCTTACCGGCACTTTCAATACTGGTGATCTCGTCAGGTACGCAAAGCATCTCGGGGTTCTGGTGTACGTAATCGGGATTACCGGAAGCAACGAAAGGATACTACGGCGGTGGTTCGGAAAAAAAAACATCATTTTTATTGATGATGTAAGTACACTACCAGAAGAGCTCACGAAAAAGGTCATGAAAATCATCTAACAAAAAAGGGCGGGTAGGGTTACACTTATCCGCCCCAATCAATCCAATCCTTTTTTCTTCTCGTTTTTTTCCATGCCATAGCGAGAGCTCTCTTCGGCCGAAACATTTATAAATATCAGAATCTTTCACCAGACTATGACAATTTTTAGAACTCCCTACGCACTGCACACTCAGCTTGCCCGAATCCGTGAAATGATGACCTCACTTCAATCGAGCGAACTCATGGTCAAAGCCCGGCTCGAATCATCTGAGAATCTCATTCTGAAAGACAACTATCACCACGCGCATGAAATCGTGTGGGGTTGGGAACAACTCATGAATGAAATCAATGCTCTGCCTGCGGACTGCATAGACAAAAGTATCTATACAGAAACAGCAATGATCTGTTTACAGCGAGCAATCAATCTCCTTAGACAGTGCGGGACTCAATATCTCGGGGATCGCGGGCAGTACCCGGCCGATCTCCTTGAAGTCCCGGGTTGGCGCTGGTTCGAATAATTCTGTATGGTACGTTCCAGGTCAGACATCCGGCTGGAAACATTCCGGTACAGCTCATCAAGGATGTACCTGCCAAAATCATTTCTCAAATGTGACGGATATACCGGGATCACCTCTATTAAGTTTTGCCGATAGACATCGAGCTTGTGCCGGGTACGGTCATCGTATATCGGATCATTCACAATGCCAAAGTACTCAATGAATGCGGCATACCGTGGTAATCCAATGTCTGGATACCATATTCTTTGGTACCCATTGTCATGAAGGAGCACACCCGGCTCGTATACATGGTCAATCTTCACACTATCGAGAAACTCCGCAATCCTACGTTCTCCTTCCGATTTATACCGCGCTTTGTCGGTATAGCACCTATTACCATTCAATCTGGGTCACCACAAGGTCACGGTAGAAACAACCTCGTTTAAATACTTTTCGATTCCGGAACGAAAGCTTTAAATACCTGCTCGTTTTATAGGTGGAGTAGAGTTAATGGGCGCAGGTGAAAATGGATCCCCAAAAATACTTAACAGAACGAAGAGTGCGGCTATCAGAACAAAACCAGTCAATCAAGGACCGCTCAGTCTTCGACTTCAATATTGTCCCGGAAAAACCGCTCGTTCGAGAGGAATCAAAACAAATCATCGACGCGCTCGTGAGCTATGAAAGCACAAACATCCCCACAAACCAGGTAATTATTGGATCACGTGGCAGCGGAAAAACACTCACCATAAAATACATTGCAGAACTATTCAAAGAAGACTCAAACATCACCATCCTCTACGCAAACGTCAGATATTACTCAACATCATTTAAGATTCTGGCGCACCTCTTGAATGCCGCGCCGCGTGGATTGTCGCTCTCTGAACTTTACGACAGGTTCAGGAAACGATACCCATCACGAACAGTAATTATTCTTGATGAAGTCCACCTCTGGTCGCCGAAAGAGCGGCAACGTGAAATACTCTATTTTCTGACAAGAGATACAGGCAACTACCAGGTCATCATGCTCTCGATCAATCCACGATTCCTCACTGAAATCGATCTCAGCATCAAATCAACGCTTCAACCGGAACTTATTCATTTCAAAAACTACAACACAATGGAGATCGCATCAATTCTTGATGAGCGGGCAAAACGGGGCTTAGATAAACCGGTTGCAGGCGTAACTCAAGAAATTGCAGCCTACACGGTAAAAGAAGCAAACTCTGATACGAGGGTTGGCATTAAAGCCCTTTACTATTGGGCGAAGAATGGCAGGCAAAACGTGAAAGAATGCTTTGATAACGCCCGAAGAGATATCTTCATCGATCTCATCGCCGATCTTTCAGATACGAACATCATGATTCTAAAAGCTGCATCAATTGTGAATGACAAGTTCGCCAAGAAAGTCTATGCTGCCTATAGAGACATTACGAAGCAGAACAAGGAAAATCCAATATCATACGTTCATTTCTACAACCAGCTTTCATACATGCAATCACTCGGGCTCATTATTCTTCTCACTACAAAAGTTGACCGGTCGTACGCCAACAGGATAAGCGTGCTCTGCAATATTGATGTCCTAAAAGAACTGTACAGTTTACGATTCCAGTAATTCTAAAATTATATATGAGCCCGTGAGAGCCTGTAAAGGCTTTTTTCTCTTTGCAAAGAGAGACTGGAGTTAACACGTCAGCAGACATTTGGAAATAGGGGTATTTCTTTTTCATCCTTGTTACTACTCGCCAGTAACAAATACTCACTTGGGAGTAGAAACAGAATTTTCTTATTATATATAATTATATTTACATGTAAACTCTACTCTCTCTTTACTACCATAATAATAGATAAAGTTATCTATAAACTATAACTTATAACAATATATATTATTCATTAAGTTTCAAAATCCAAAGAAATTCATAGAAAAATATATAAAGGGAAGGAAAAAAGAAAAAAAGAAAATGTTTATAAAGATTTCGCAGTAACAGCCTCTTTCTTCTCAGCCTTTACCTCCCGTCTGACTTTCGAAACATCCTTTATTCCCTTTTTTTCTGCCTTCATCTCCTTCTGGGTATATGTTTCCCGTTTTTTCTCCAGGTGCTCCAGTTCCTTGAAGGATTTCTGTACCCGCTTTTCCCATTTAATGGCCTCATCAATCCATGATTGGGCATCCTTGATCTTGTCGGCTTTCAGAGAAACGATCACCATGCTCAACGGCCCGAATTGAGAAATACGTTATCACGAGAGCTATAGAACCAGAACTTACCGTATCCATGCCTGCTGAGTTTGTTAAAAAAACTGCAATTTGAGCCTGAATTTTCCACGATTTCATTCCTCACTATCTTCACACACCAATAGCTGAAAAGTCTAAAATACGCCATAATTTAAGCTTAAATAATGATTTAAAGAGTAGCTGTTATTTCTTTCCATTACCCTTGTTTATGTGATTAGGAAGAAAAGAGGGAAATACTCAAAGCACCAAAAATTGGTACTCAAGAAAAATATTTTCTCTAAAAGTGTTATTTACCAGCAATCACCTTCTTTTTAGTTGTAGGAACAGGCTGAAATGTGATGCGCGAAAGACATTCTCAATACTTCTGATAAAACTAGGAATAACAAACGCAGCAAGAGGAAGGTGAAATAAATCATGTTTACTGAAACCAGTACTAAAATTCTTACAAAATACAAAAATGTATTATCTCTGTTAAGGCATCAACCAGGAGTCCACGTACATTTATTCAACCTAGACGAAGAAATCGGCACTCTTTCAGCGCTTATCCTGACCCGAGCAGATAATGGCTTACATGGTGTTATCAGTGGAAAGATTGATCCGGGAGAATCTGAATTTGACGCTGCCGTGCGCGAGGCCTTTGAAGAGATAGGGCTGGAACCAGAGGTTCTCATTGATACAGATATCAAGCTCACGATCCCCTGCCGCAAATACCTCTTCGAAGTTACGGTATTCGCCGGAATTGTCAATACCAACAAGCCTGTTTTACTCAACCAAGAGAACAGTGCATATCGATTCATTCCGGTAGAGTATTCAGCAGAATACATCACCATCGAAGAACAACGTGCACACCATCATATCTGCTGCGAAACAGTACGCCATCATCTTGAAGAGAAATCCGTATTTATCACTGATTGGGAGAGGAACAATGAACTCGCCAGAAGTTGAACACTGCATTGATTTGCTGGAACAGCTATTTATCAATCGAAGGGATACCTACTCTCTTCAGGAGAAGTTCGGCGCCTACATGAGAATCTGTTCAGCCATAACGAGAGAGACTATCAGTAAGCATCTCTTTGGAAAACACACCCTCGGTATTTATCAGCTTGACAAGGCCGGGAAAGTGAAATGGTTGTGCATCGACATCGACAATAACCTGGAAAATCAAGACAGCAACTCCCCGCTTATGATCCAGGCTGTTGAATCGGTAGTTTCCCGATTTGAGCACTACCAGCTTAAGCCACTCATCGAGTATAGCGGCCGCCGGGGCTACCACCTTTGGGTATTCTTTACCGACCTCGTACCGGCTCTCGAAGCAAAGCTCATCGGCAACGGTATTGTCAGCGAAGTCGACAGCATCCCGGAAGTAATCAACATTGAGGTCTTCCCCAAACAAACCGAAATCACGTCAGACCGATCATTCGGGAACCTTGTCAAGCTCCCCCTTGGCATTCATCAAACCACAGGAAAACGAGCATTGTTCTGTACGATTGAAACCATGAATGACAACAACAACGGTGGGTTTCTCGATCAGATCAAGATACTGGAATCCATCACTACGATTCCCCACGAGCAGGTGCGGGAAATCGCCGAGGAGTTTGGCGGTGGTTCAATCAGTAATGATAACTCAGAGGGAATCCCCTCTCCCGAAGGATTCATCTATATGAAAGACCCGATTCCAACAATCTACGACAATTGCCAGGCACTCCGTGAACTCAGGGATAAAGCCATAAAAACCGGCAAACTAACCAATGAAGAGCGGCGAAACATCGCCTCAATCCTCGTTCACGTTCCAGAAGGAGAGCATGAAATCCACGAGATTATGAAACACTGCACAAGCTACAACGGAAAAGGGGATTACAATCCCGACATGACTCAGCGGCACATCAAGAACATCAAGAATTATCTCAAACCAGTCACCTGCGCCCAACTGTGTGGCTGTGAAAAAATACGACAACGAGCAAGAGGAGGCAGCCCGATAGCCTTCGCCTATTCAACAAATCAATCAACAAAACTCATTATTGACACCAAGGAGAACTGAAATGGAATGGAAAACTACAGTTCAGGAAGCACCGCTGATTGTCCCCGAAGGGACATATAATGCGGTTCTCACGAGCATTGAGCAAGAAAACACAGAAGTAAGACCACTGGTGAAGATAGGATTCACAATTATCGAAGGCACGTATGAAGGACAGAATGTATTCGGCCTCTGCTCGGGTATTATCAATTCAATGTCCAAACTCGGAAATTGGATGAAGATAATGAAAGGAGATATCCCACCAGCCGGAGAGGAAGTCAAAGCGAGCGATCTCATCGGTACCGAGTGCCGGATCATCATCACCCACACAAAAAAGAAAAACGGAAGCATTTTCGCAAACGTAGACGAAGTGCTCTCCCCATCACCCCAAAATGATGTTCCGTTTTAATAAGGACAAAGGGCTGCCTCCCAAAAAACAGGAGTTGAGACCATGAATATTATTTACCAACCAAATGGCCCGGCAAGAGAATACGCTGCATTAGCTCTGAACATCTACAAAGGGTGTGAGCACGGTTGCAGGTATTGTTTCGGGCCAGGGGCACTGAAATCAAAACGGGAAACCTATTATCACAATCCGAATCCGAAAGAAAACATCATTGAACGAGTACGAAAAGACGCAGCACTACTCGAAAAGGCCGGGAGCAATGATGAAATCCTGTTGAGCTTCATCGGTGATCCGTACCAGCCTGCCGAAATGGAATACAGACTCACGCGAGAAGTCCTCAAGGTACTCATCGAATACAATCGGCCGTTTACTATACTCACCAAAGGCGGTTACCGGGCTACAAGGGATTTTGATCTTCTTGAGTCATATCCCAAAGCCCGTTTTGGGACTTCGTTGAGTTTTATGAGTTGTAAAGACGCGACATACTGGGAACCTGGAGCAGCAACTGTCAGTGACCGTATTACTGCAATCACGTTTGCTCATGCCCGTAGTATTCCAACGTGGGTATCCCTTGAGCCCGTTATTTACCCGGAGCAAGCATTTGAGATCATACAAACGCTTCATCCGTATGTTGATCATTGGAAGGTTGGCAAGATCAACCATATGAAAGAAATTGAGAATGGAATCAACTGGATCAAGTTCAGGGAAGAAGTGAGAGAACTCCTGGAATCAATAGGAGCGGATTATTACTTAAAGAAAAGCTTGACTGAATTAACTTAGAAAGGAGCAATTGAAATGGAAAATCAGAAAAAATACATCACGGAAAAAGAAGTATCTGAAATCACCAGCCGAGCGCTATCAACACTCAGAAACGAGCGCTTTCTCGGAAAGGGAATACCATACATCAAAATCGGGAAAAGCGTGAGGTATAAGTTCGACGATGTCATTGAATTCATGGAATCAAAACGAGTCGAAACCATAGACGCATTTTGAACATTTCCGATATGACTCTGAGTGCATGGCAGTGCCAAAGACAGTACCAGTAAAATACTACAAGATCGTGCGAAACATGAAGTACTCTCAAAAGAAAATCGCCGACTCTATCGATTCCTGTACAATGTGTGGAGGTGACGAATGAGCCGGGCAAACCTTGCACTCGTGAATCTGGAAATGACGGGGTGGCCGGAACCCATTCCAATTGACGGGGGGGACCCTCCCCCCTTCCCGGTGGATGTGTTGCCAAAACTCGGGAGGGAGATGGTGGAATATACCGCAGACATGATTCAGGTGGACCCGGCATTACCGGCCAGCAGCTTACTCTCAGTGTATGCGATGTCAACGCAGAGAAGAGTGACAGTAACCGCAGGACCGATACATGAGCAAACATCACTTTGGGCATGTGTCGTAGCGGAACCAAGCGAGCGGAAATCTGAAGTATTCAGACGAATGAAATCACCAGTTCATGACTACGAACAGATGGAGCGCAGGAGATTAATGCCATTGATCGCAACAAGAGAAGCGATGCGCAAGACAATCGAGAGCAGGGTATCACGGCTTGAAAAGGATGCCGGGAACGCAGGAGAACAGTTGGAAAGGGAACTGATAGCCGCGGAGATTGCCCGCCTTCATTGTGAACTCGAAGAGAATCCCCCAATCAGAGAACTCCAAATGACTGCGGAGCGGCATACCGAGCAAGCACTGTTCAAGGTAATGGTCCAAAACGGTGAGAAGATTGCCATAATCAGTGATGAGCCGACACTTTTCGCTCAACTAGCCGGAACAACGAGTAGGCCAGTACACCTTGACATTATGAAGGGATGGGGCGGAGAGCAATGGACAGAAAATACCATAACGCGTGGCCATAATCATATGGTGCGTCCTCAAATCACCATTTGCATCGCCTCACAACCCGGACCTGTTGTACAGTTTATGAATAACAAGCACTTTGAAGAAAGAGGGCTCCTTACGCGGTTTCTTATGGTTCCATGCCGGGATATGAACGGTGAACGGACATGGCATGGTCGCGAATGGGATACTCGAATAACTCAACGGTACAGAGAGCATATTCAGGAAATGCTCTGTCAAACGCAGGAACGGGAATTGAAACCGACGACTGAAGCGATGAATCTCTTCGCTTACCATTACAACTCACTGAATGAAAGGCAAAAGCCAGGGAAAGATTTGGCAAAAAGCACCTGGGCCGGGAAACAACCGGGCAGAGTATTGCGTCTCGCGGCGATATTGCACTGCGGAGACGGTCAGAAAAGCGACGAAATTCCAGAAGAAGTGATGCACCGGGCGGTACGGATTTCGGAATACACTATTGAAGCGTACCAGTTCGTTCTGGGCATGGCCAGGGAAACCGGCGATACGAAGAAGCTCCGGCTTCTGTTGGACTGGATTCTTGCACAGGGGAAACCTTCAGTATCATTCAGAGATATTCTTAGCGCGACCGAAGGCCGCAACCAAACGAATAAATACATCCAGTTAGGAGGTCATTTATAAATGACCTCCAGAATTCAATATGTAATTCTTCAGTTGTCAAGGGTATATAAATCTCACTTCGTTCGACCCTTGACAACAGATAAAAAAGTTTTGTACAGAACAGCGAGTAAAAAAAATCAATCAAAACGAAAAACCATTTGATAACGCATCACTTCTCAGGTATAAAGGATAGTGGAAGCTAAATTCTTTTAACCCGAGGAGGATGTAATGGAACAATTTATTAAAAAGTATGATGAGCAAATTATTGGAGCACTCACCGGGTTTGATCGATTGGTAATACGAGGGACTCTTCGTTCGTTGGCAGTCACAACGCGAATGCTTGATTATCTGAGTGCAATGGGAGTACTTTTGAAAGACTTCGGTGCATATGTAGAAGAACAGACCACTATTTTGAAAGAGGCTTCGTATGAAGCTGCCAATCGACTTGGTCGTCCCATAAAATACCTTGAATCCAGCCAGATAAGCAAGGAAACAATTGCTCGTGAAATTGCCGAGAGAGACGGTATAACTGATGGGCTTATATGCATTTTGAAAAGCATAGAGTTGTGTATGAGTTTTCAAATTTATCGTGATAGAGAAAAGAAAAAACTGGAACTGAAGCCACATCGACGTAAGTGTCTTCACCTTTACCACTACTGGATTGATCCGATTTTTGGCTTTATGAATGCACGTATTCAAACATGGTTTCCGTTCAGCATTCAGGTATGTATTAATGGACGTGAATGGTTGGCTCGGCAAATGGACTCGTTGGGTATAAATTACAGGCGAAGCGATAATTGTTTTACCTGGATTGATAACATCAAAGAAGCTCAGACCATAATGGACAGTATTCTTCGATATTCCTGGCCTTCCATTCTGAAAGATATTGCCCGAAAACTGAATCCGGCTCATGAGAAAATTTTCGATAAGTATACTATCGAATATTATTGGTCGACGTATCAAAGTGAAGTCGCTACAGATGTAATGTTCAAATCGTCCTCGGCGCTTGCTGAGATATACCCCGCACTTGTCCGGGGAGCTTTGAATACCTTTTCCAGTCCCGATGTCATGCGTTTCCTTGGTAAAAAAATGCATGGTAACTTTACCGGCGAGATTATGAGTGATTTCAAAAAGCGTAGTGATGGAGTGCGGGTAAAACATCGCATAAACGACAATTCTGTCAAGGTTTATGATAAACAGGGAAGTGTCCTTCGAGTTGAGACAACTATCAATAATCCACGGGATTTCAAAGTCTATCGCACGAAGGAGGGTGATCATGAAGGACCTCGTACATGGTGTCGTATGCGCAAGGGAGTAGCTGATCTCCATCGGCTTGCAGAAATATCGCAACGTTCCAACGAAAGATACCTCGATGCGCTCGCTTCTCTAAATACTGATGATACTCTCCATCAAATGATCTCTCCCGTTTGCCAACGGGTGATTTACAAAAAACGTCCGGTACGGGCTCTTCGCCCATGGTCTGATGAGGATTCGCGGCTATTACATATAATCTCACATGGCGAATTTATACTTAACGGTTTTCGTAACAGAGATATTCTGACACAACTGTTCCCACAATGCCTCGCTTGTCCCTATAAAAAACGTCAAGCTATGGCGAGGGTTTCTCGTATGTTAAAAATGCTTAGGGCTCATCGTCTCATTGGAAAAGTCTCTCGTTCTTATCGCTATAACTTTACCTTGAAAGGAAGAAAAATCACTTCAGCTATTTTGCAGTACCAAAACATTACGCTACAACAACTTAATAAATGTGTCGCTTAATGTCTTGCGCAAAAAAACAAACATTTGAAACAGAGTAGTACAGGGCATTGCATCGGCAATTCTCTGATAAGATGGAAGAAACACGGAAATATATGAACATGCTTGTAGAAACGTGGCATGTTAAAAAATGGGATGGCAAGGGACCGGAAACGTTCTGGCTTCACCGGAAATACTTAGAACAGGCAAAAATGGTGACAAACTACGATGATTAATGTGGCGCAATAAGATACGTGTCACCATAGGCGGTGACAGGCGGTGACAGTGAAGGAACGGAAAGATTTAATACATTGTCTCGCATAATGATACACTGTCACCAAGGGCGGTGACACTATAACGCTATGTCCAGCATTGCGATACTAAGAATTAACAGTATGCTGTCACCAAGCGTCACCTGGGGTTGAGACACGCTACATAAAGCAGTGCAATGCTTTATATAAATTGTCACCAATAAATCGCTTTTTAGGAGAATATGAAAATGACGGGTATCATGGAGCTATTGGAAGCAGACGGGTTACACCCTAAAAAAGTATCCATAAAGGAATATCATTCCCCCTGTCCGGTATGTGGCGGAAAAGATCGGTTCGTTGTATGGCCAGGTGATGGCGAAACCGGACGGGTATGGTGCAGGAAATGTGATTTGAAGGTGGACGGCATCGGGTATCTCATGAAGGTTCATGGTATGGCCTTCCCGGAAGCGGCGGAAAAGATCGGAAAACCCCTGCATCCTCATGCGCGGCGAGTTAAGCCGAAAGAATCCCGGTTGGATGAACCCCCTAAACGCTCCAAACTCGAACCGGAAAAGGCGGAACCGAATGAAACCTGGGAACCTTCCTCCGCATGGAGTGACACGGCGGAGCGTTTTGTATCCTGGGCTGCGGACAATCTCAAGCGGAACCCTGAACGGCTTGAATGGTTTCACCGGGAAAGGGGTATATCACCTGCGACGGCGGACCGCTGGCGAATTGGATGGAACCCGGAACCGATGAAAAGGCCGGGAAAGAACTGGGGGCTGGACGGTGAGGAATTATTCTTCCCTGTCGGGTTGGTAATTCCGAATATCCGGGACGGGAAGCCGGTATCCGTAAAAATCAGGCGGGAGAGCGGAGAGCCGAAGTATCACCTTTTACGCGGTTCACGGGTATACCCATACGTTCTCCCCGGTGATGTAAGGGGAACGGTTTCCATCGTAGAGGGGGAGCTTGACGCTTTGCTCATGTGGGAAACAGGCCGGGACGTGGTTCTCCCCATTGCCCTGGGCGGGTGTGCGAATAAGCCCGATATAGAGACGATGGAACTCATTACCTGTGCGCGTGTCCTGCTGGACTGCATGGACAATGACCCGGCGGGAGAAGCGGCGGGGGCATGGTGGCGGGATTGGTTTCCCGATTGCTCCCGATGGAAACCGACGAGGAAGGACCCCGGCGAGATGTACAAAGCAGGACAGAGCATCCGGCGGTGGATATTCGTGGTATCCGGACGGCGCGGACGGAACGGGGAATACCAGTAGGAATGCTCGACTTTTATCAGGCAGTGGATGAACTCGCCATACCCCTGCCCGGTGATATTCTCAGTGGACTGTCGGAAGAACAGGCGGAAAGGGTGTGTATCATGGCGGAGAACGGGGTGCCGATGGAAGAGGTACAGCGGTACATCCAGAGTATAATGCAAAGCTGAAGCATTCACATTTAAAAAATGTAAGTATTTCTCTACAACGATTGTCTCTACTTGTTGTGAAATGCCTTGATATTATACTTTTCTTGTTGGGCAGGGTGTTGGGCAGAAGTCAATGATTATATAAATAAGGAAGCTTGTTGATGAATATAACTTCTTGTTTTTATTATGGTGCCGAAGGGGGGAATCGAACCCCCATGACCTTGCGGTCGGCGGATTTTGAGTCCGCTGCGTCTGCCAGTTCCACCACTTCGGCACACCGTGGTACTACTGTGGAGAGAGCACACTGAACACGTATCGCAGCGACATAAATATGTAAAAAAAAATCCGTAAAGACAATATCATTTTACCAACCGTACCATCGCCAGGGGCAGGGCCGCGAACCGTTCTGTCACGAGCCATCGTTTTCGCTCCGCGCCTCTTATGTGCGGTCGATATCCGGTTTCATGACATACCGGTGCTTGATGAAATAGTATGCAAGCCCCCACAGGTGGCTGAACGCGATCCTGCTGAGGAAGTTCTTGTGCGTTATCTGCTGGGTACGGTGCATGACGGTGAACCGGGGATAATACAGGACTTTTTTCCCCTTTTTACGCACATTGAGGCAGTAATCCACATCTTCCGGGGCATAGAAAATCCGCTCGTCGAGAAAGCCCGCCACATCGAGCAGGTCACGGCGGAAAAACCAGCAGGCGGATATGGCGCAGTCCACTTCCGTCATATCAGTGAAGGGGAAATCGGGATAGGTGTCATAATCCCTGAAAGGAAGCTTGAAGACGATCTTGGGTATCCTCGATAGCTTTCCCGGTATCGAAGGGAACCGTTTCACCGAGGGCTGGACCTTTCCACTCGCCTCGATGAGACGGGGGGCGAGTATTCCGATAGATTGGTCGCTTTCGAGCTCCTGCACAAGTTCCCGCAGGCTCCCGTCCATGAATAAGGTGTCCGAATCCAGCACACAGAGTATGTCGCCGGTGCTCTGTTTGAGGGCCATGTTACGTGTACAGGTCGTCCCCCTGTTCCGTTCAAGGCACAAAAGAACTATCGGCATGTGTCCGCTATGCTTTTCGATAATATCGAGAGTTTGGTCACGTGATCCGTTATCGACAATCAGCACCTCGTAGGGGATGTTTTCAGCGGCGCATTTTTCGGCGATTCCACGGAGGCACTGATCAATGGTTTTTTCCGAATTCCAGGTGAGGATAACGAAAGACATTTTTACCATGTTGAAATACCATTCATGCCGCGACTGGTTTTGAACACCGTATTTAAAACCTGGTGAAAAATATCATCTGTGCAGATACATGCTGTCAATGGTCAGCACGAAGTGCTGATTTACATGCCCTTGACAGCACATAGACAACATATTTCATTATCGGGCGCGTGAAAAAAATACTTTTTCACTGCCTTCTTAAATCACATCTTTAATATTTCCATACAGTATAGCCAATAATTGAGAAGCGGCAAAGTTTTTTTTCTCCGCCGGAATTTTTGGTGTAGTGCAGGATGTTACATTTCTTTATTATTATTCATACGTGATTTATTGTATAATTCGGGTCTGATAAGGTTGATGAACCGTCCGTAATACCCGTGACAGTTCACCATGACCCTGTGGTCAGGCAGCCAGCGGCACCTCACCGGCAGTGATAACATCGAACAGGAGCAGAGATGACGTTTCGGGACAACTTCACCGCCTTCCTCAACGGCGGTGACTATGAGTCCGTTCCGGTATGGCTCATGGGATTTGAAAACGAGGATGTGGCCCGGAACCTGAACCCGGAATACGATTTCCCCCGTAACCTTTCACACAATCCCGAACGCGAGGATTATCCCTGGGACAGGATATCGAATGAGGAAAGGATTCGGACGGTGACTTATAACCGTGTGCTCCTCAAGCCGGTCGTGACTGTCGGCTGGGGCGCCAACATGCCCCTCGGGCACGGTGGACCGGGAGAGTTTCATTTCCGCCTTGTCGAACTGAAGGAGGACGAGCGGCGGCTGGTCTGTGAAACAGGATGCAAACGTCTCGTCAAGAAAAACCCTCATTTTTACATGGATTACGATTACCCCATAAAAACAGCGGAGGACCTTGACCGGCTCGAACTTCCCGACCCACTGGACCGTTCGCGGTACAGGGGTTTCGACGAGGACGTGGAGTTCTTCAAGATGGCGGGATTTTTCACCGGTGCCAACCTCAACGGATTCTTCAGCGGACCCCACTATTTCTGCCTCGAGTACCAGGAATTTCTCATGTCGATTCTGCTGGACCCGGAGCATACGAGGAATCTCATCGACACGATCGGCGCATGGAATATGGCTGCGGCTAATGAACTTCTTGCGAGAGGAGCGGAGTGCATCATTTTGTGCGACGATCTCGGGTCTGCCGACAACCTCCTTGTCAGCCCCGAAGTGTACCGCGAATGGATATTCCCCTGGCACAAGAAACTCTGCGATCTCGCTCATGAACACAGCGCCTTTGTCCATCTTCACAGCCACGGAAACATCAATAAAATTCTTCCGGATGTCCTCGCTACGGGCGTTGATATGCTGAATCCGTTCGACCTCAACGAATCTATGGACCTCGTGTCATTCCTCGATACCAGGGGTTCGGGTGGGACGATACCGGTGGGCGGACTGCACAAGGAATTCTTTTCCTGGAACCGTGACAGGCAGAATGAGTATCTCACCTCCCTTTTCACGAGGGCAAAAAAGGCCGGAAGGTGGATATTCATGGATCCTTCGGGTATCCCCGAAACTGTCACGAAAGAGACCTACGATTTCCTCCTCGTGCGGCTCGAAGAGCTCGCGAAACTCTGATATATCAGGCCGTCATCGCCTGTCCGTTCCGAATGTGTCCTCTCCCCTGCGATCCGGACAGGCATCCAGTATCTGGCGCACTGTCTTTCCGGGGAATAATAGTGGTACTGTAATTAGTATCCGCGCAGTCACATAGAAGATGTTCGCTGCCCGCCCGGAACTCATTGTCTCTGACCCCGAGCCTGACAAGGATAGTTTTCACCGCGCACGGTTTCTCTCCATAAACCGCACCTGTTCGGAAAGCATATCGCATATCGGTGTGGGAACACCATAGAGGTGTCCCTGTGCAGAAACGTACCCGGTCAGGGCGTCCACTTCGGTCCGTTTGACGTTTTCGATGTCCTGAAGCATTGAAGAACGGTGATTGTATGTCGCCGGGATCTGGTGCTTGTAAAAGAAGTCGATGTACTCCTCGGCTGAATCCCAGTGGGTGGAAGCGTCCATCACCTTGATGACCGCGAACACTTCCCGGATGACCCCGTTCATAATCGTCCGTGCCGATGGATCATCGCCGAGCGCGCCGTAATGAACCCTGAGAACGGCTCCGAGCGGATTCAACGCGCAACTGTACAGAAGCTTGGCAAAAAGGTCGCGCTTGATATAGGGCGTTGTGACGCAGGGAAGGCCCGCGCTGTTGAGCGCTTCGGCGAAGACAGCGGCCTGACGGGGCACTGTGCCTTCGCGGCATCCCCCGACATGGACGTCGTCGGCAGTGACTGTTATCCTCACAACTCCGGGGCGCTCGATTTCGAAACCAGTGATGACCCGTACGCCGAGCGTGCGATTTTCACCGAACCGTGCTGCGACCTTTTCGAGGTTCCCGCAGCCGTTCTGCATCGATATGACAGTGAATGACTGATCCCGGAGACGGACAAGCTCTGCGACAGCGGTATCGGTGTCGTAAGACTTGGTGGTGATAAGGGCATAATCGTACGTCTTCGACTCATGCCCGTCTATCGAAGGGGCGAGACCGAGAATACCGGATTCTGCACTGAATTCGCCGAAAATGCCGCATACCCTGAGGCCATCACTGCGGATAGTATCGGCGAACCGGCTGCGCAGCACGAGATCAACCTCGTGACCTGCAGCGGCGAATATACATCCGACAGCCTGTCCGACCGCGCCCGCGCCAAATACCAGTATCCTCATGGTACCCACCTTACTCTGGTGTGGAGCCGCACTATCCAGGCAGGTTTTCTGCCTGGATGCGGACAGTGCCCTTTTCAAGTAGAGCCGTTACTTTCTCAGGGGGGTCATCCTTCGGGATTCCGCCATCCTGCGCGCATATTCCTCGTGTCCGGTTTCCCTGATCAGGGTGAGACCCTTTATCCTGTCCGTCCGGAAAACCAGGGCAAATACTTTCGATATGATATTGTTGAGTTTGCCGCAATCCTTGAGGTTCACGACGGTCACACAGTCGGCACAGCTTCGACAGGAATTCCCGATTGCGCACCCACGGATCCTGCACCAGCCCATTCTGACGCTTTTCCTGCATCCCGGGCATTTTCCCCTGTGGTATTTTCCGCACGACCCACAATAAAGGCCGCAATACGCGATAAGGTCTGTATTTGTTTCGACTGCCTGCACTGGTACACTCCCGTGCGATCTCAACCGGCGGCCGAGCCGGTCAGGAAATTATTATCCGATCTTATATAAACAGGTTGACAGTGGCCCCGGTCGCTTCAGCGAGATAGGTTGTCACACCTCCGATTTCGATACCCTCGATGAGTTCTTCCGCCTGTATGCCCATCATACCCATTGAGGTGGAACATGCCACTATTTTAACATCAAGAGAAGACGCCATGGCCATCAGTTCATCAAGACCGGGGATATGCTTCCGGGCCATCACCCGCTTCATCATGGCAGTGCCGACGCCGAGAAAGTTCATTTTTGACAGCATAGTTCCGCAGGGTCCCTCGGGCAGCATCCATCCGAACATCCGTTCCACCAGGGTCTTTCCCCGTCGAAAATAATGTTTTTTCCGCAAAAGACTAAGCCCCCAGAAAGTAAAGAACATGGTAACATGTATCCCGGAGATCGCCGCTCCGGTTGCAAGAGTGAATGCCGCCATCGCCCTGTCCATGTCGTTTGAAAATACTATGATCGTCATCTTTTTTGGCTGCTTTTCCATCATTCCATCCCTTTATGCTGCGCGAGGGCATCCTCAACCATGCCGTGGAGCGGGTGCCCGCAGATACTTTTTTATGTATCTTCAGATGAAAACCTGTTGTCTTTAACGAAAAATATGGTATAATGAACTAAAATAAAATACCTGTTTTGTGTTTTTTCAAAGAAAAACAGCATACGGGGCACAATATCGAAATGATTAAATTTTCAATTGACATTCGACCGTATTTCTTCCTATACTAATTTATCAATAAAGGGGCTGTAAAAATCTTTTCACAAGCCCCGTGCTCAAAATATGGTGATTTCTCATGTCAAATGAAGTAAATCGGCTCTTCGCGCCGACCCTTGACAGTGTTTGAACACAAGTAAAAGTTGAATAATAATAAGACTTCTAAGAGAGGATTACTATCAGGAAATGCATGAAGTTATTTTTTAACGAAGGAGGAGAAATGAAAAAAGGGGTTATCGCTCTTATGCTGATCACGCTTTATTCGGTGACGGGCGCGTTCGCATCGGGGCTGTCAATCCCCGAGCAGGGAGCTGCGGCCATGGCTATGTCGGCGGCTGTCACCGCGCGTTCGGAGGACCTGAGCTCGATTTTCTACAATCCGGCGGGTATAAGTTATGTGGATGGTTTCGAGGTGTCAGCAGGGATTATTCCGATCTCACCTTCCTTTAAGTACACCCCGTTTCGCGAAGATAACACCCTGTTCGAGAAAGCAGACGCAAAAAGCAAAACATTTCTTCCGCCGCAGTTTTATGCAGCATGGAGAGCAAGCAGTTCCACAGTTCTCGGCATCGGGGTCTTTTCACCGCTCGGAATGGGCACCGACTGGGATAGGGATTGGGCCGGCAGGTATACATCCACCTTCGCCGAAATCCAGACTATCAACGTCAATCCCACATTAGCGTACACAGTCAATGACAAAGTCACTGTCGGATTAGGTGTTTCCTATATTCAATCGAGCGCGAAGATGGAAATGATGGTCGACACAGGCTCTTCTCTTTATAAAAATGTTTTTAAGAAAAATCCGGTTTTTGCCGGCGTTCAGGCCAATCCTGATTACGACACCCTGTCCGGACTCGATGGGAACGGGAGCGCGTTCAATTTCAACATCGGCACCATCATCAAGGCGACGGATCAGCTCCAGATCGGCGTTTCCTACCGGAGTGCGTTCGATATCGAGTATGATGGCGACGCTACATTTTCCCACAAGGAGACCATGATCAGGAACACGGTCGCCAATGCAACCACGCTCGCCCTTCAGGGTTCCGGACTTACTGATACTGCGATCGCTGCTCTCGCCTCGGCGAAAGCCGATACAGCGTATTGGGGAGTTTCCGGCTTGATGCCCGCCACCCAGTCAGGTAAAGCGACCTTTAAGATGCCGTGGATGCTCAATCTCGGTGCAAAATACGATTTTTCGGAAATCTGGGACTTTTCGGTCGATCTCGACATCGTCGGCTGGTCGGTGAATGACGAACTCGTGCTTGATTTCGGTAAGGACAAACCCAAAGACAAGTTAGTTATGCCGAAAGACTGGATAAATTCCTTTGTCCTGCGCGGTGGTACTTCCTACATGGTCAACAATGCGTTTGTCCTGCGCGGGGGGATGTTGTTCGACAGGAATCCCGTACCGGAAGAAACGATCGACGGCCAGCTGCCGGATTCCAATCGGTGGGGACTTTCAGTCGGCGCCGGATACAGGTTCGGCGGTGTAAGGCTCGATGTAAGCTATATGCTCCTCAATTTCTTCCGCCGTGAAAAGGAAAACGGTATTGGTGTCAGCACCGATATCACCGGCGACGGTGTTATTGACAGGTTCGATGTCCCTGCCGGCTACCCTGTCGGCAATGGGAAATACGACAGCATAGCCCATCTGTTCGCAGTCATGGCAGGTGTGGCCTTCTGAAAATGTAACGATTCTTTACAGGAAAGGGGGATATCGAAGCCGGTATCCCCTTTTTTATCGGCTGTTCAGCGATATGAGCGGGTTATGCGAGGAAGTAACCAAGGCTTAACAGCGCATCAGTGACAAGGACAATGATGACGTTAACGCCGAGTGCGGGGTTAAGGCGGTCGGTTTCGGTGCTGAATCGCAGGACATGGTACACAGTTACAAAAGCGAGAGGCAGGGTGATGAACGCCAGGCTCACCATGCCCGGCATGGCGCCTGAAGCAACTCCCGTACCGATAACTATATAGACACCGAGTAGCATGATGCTGTAAATGACCCCGGCAATGCGCTTTCCCGCCATAATGACTATGTGACGACGCCCGCCGGTCAGGTCGGCCTCTGCGTCGGGAAATTCGTTCAGTAAAAGCAGAAGGAATGTCAGTATGCCCGGTGGGATCGAGACCCAGACGCACCCCGCTGATATCCCGCCTGTCTGCACAAAATAGGTGCCGAGCACCACAAACGATCCGAGGGTCATGCCGCTTGCGAGTTCTCCCAGCACCCATTGTGCGAGATAATCCGTATACCAGACAATCGCCATTCCGCCTGCCGCCATGAAAAGCAGCACCTGCCAGCCGGAAATCCAAGCGAGGCTGAGCCCGATAGTAAAAGCCGCGGCAAGCGCCACCCATGCGACGTTACGGACATGCTCGGGTGTGTTGAGTCCCTTTGGCAGATTCCCGGAGCCGCCGCTGAAGGGTGTCCTGACTGTCCGGGCATCGATGCCGCTTTTCCAATCGGAATACCCGTTGAAGAGGTTCACGCTGATATGGGCGAACACCACACCGACAAGAGTAAGAACAAACCGCCCCGCATGAAACGTGCCATCGTGATAGGCTACAGCGCCGCCGATTGCGACCAGAACAACCGCCAGGACAAGAAAATTCGCCCGCATCTCCCTGAACCATAACGAAAGTGAATCTTTCATGAGTGTTTTCCCTCTTACAAAAAAGGGTGCCAGAGGGCACCCTTTCTCATGAAGCTATGACGGTTATGACATTCTGGATACAAGCCTGCTCAGACGCGACTTCTTACGGGCGGCGGTCGTTTTCTTGATGATACCCTTACGGGCGGTTGTATCGATCACAGAAATGGCTTTCAGAAGCGCCTGCTCCGCATCCTCTTTCGAGGTGGCGGTGCGGATCTTCTTTATCGTGGAGGCCAGACGTGATTTAGCCGTACGGTTGCGAAGTCTCTCTTTTTCACTGACCTTCAGCGTCTTTTTAAACTGCTGATGTTGAGGCATGCATGTTCTCCCTGTTGTCCGGATATCTATTCGATACTATTCATTTCAAAAAGAAGTTCTAATATACTATTTAAATAAATTAAAGTCAAACAAATAATGGCTTCCCTGTCTCCCCGCACCACATCACCATGTGCCGTATTGAACGTTTCAAAGGTAACAGCACGTGTCGCTGTATCCCGTTCTATTATCAAGACACTTCTCTGAATACAACTTCGATATTGTGTATATGATTTATTTTTGATGAATTCACACTCGGTTCAAAATACTGTAAAAAGAATTGGGTTACCGATCACCCTTTTTTTCTATTTTCTGAATTATCCTTTCGCTTTTCCTGTCTTTCAATATCAGTTTGGTCCGACCGTCGGGCATTTTCTCTTTTTTAACAAGAAGATAGCGGTCGTCAAACTTCACTTCCGATACTGTCTCCGCCACTTTTTCCGTTCCTCTCCAGATGTCCAGTTCTATCGGCTCCCATAGCCTCGATTTCACTGATTTGTAGCAGGCATCCATGATCGCGTTGACAACGTACCCGTCGTAAAATGTCTCCCGCGGCTCAGTCCCGCTGTCCAGCGCATCGAGCATATCGGAAAACATGTGGACATAACCCAACTCATTGGCCTCGTCCCCCACCGGGAAAAGCCAGCCAGTCTCTCCTTCGGCTTTCTCGGCCACATACCCGCCACGGCCTGCGGAGGTAAACATCTCAAACCCGGTACGAAGAAAATGGTCGAGCCAGATGGTTCCCCCGGTTCCGGAAACTTCGTCCCTCAGGTCCATGCCGCCGCGGAATGTCCAGCTCACCTCGAATTGTCCTATCGCCCTGTTTTCATATTTTACAAGACCGATGGCGCTATCTTCCGCTTCGATCGGATGAACCTGTGTATCCGCCCAGCACATGACTTCCAAAGGCCTGATATTCTTTCCGATAAAAGCGCGGCCGATTTCGATGCAGTGGCAGCCCATGTCGATGATTGCGCCACCGCCGGCCTGCTCGATATCCCAGAACCAGTCGCTGTGCGGACCGGGATGCGTTTCACGTGACCGTGTCCACAGGACTTTCCCGACCGCACCCTTCCTGATCGATTCGAGGGATTTGAGGGTTTTGGGAGTGTAAACCAAGTCCTCGAGATACCCGTGGAATACTCCCGCCCGTTCCACCGCTTCGAGCATTTCTCTGGCTTCGGCGGCGTTACGGGCCAGGGGTTTGGTGCACAGCACCGCTTTACCTGCTTCAGCGGCCATGATGGCTGCTGTTTTATGTAAGTGGTTGGGTATTCCGATCACCACGACATCCGTTGCGGGATTGTTGATTGCCCCGGCCATGTCTGTGGTCCATTCCGGAATATCCCAGTCTTCGGAAAATTTACGGGCGCGTTCAGCGGTTCGTGAAAAAACAGTGCGGACTCTGTCACGGCCACGATGACTGTGCAGGGTCATGGTGTAGAACATTCCGATGAGACCTGTGCCCAGGAGTGTTATGTTGTGCATTTTTCCATCTCCCTTACATCAATTTTTAATGGTTCATAGAGTTAATATAATTATTTATATTTGTTATTTTCATTGAAAACTTATTACATTCCCGGTATCATCTTTAATGGTTTGCTCATAAGCCTCATGCGGTGTTCATTCTTTACAAATTCTCGGTTTTCCCGAAAAATTTTTTCCAGTTATGTTAAATATCATGGATTTGTATATGTTAATTTTAATTAAAAAAACGCTTTTATAAAGAAGGAAAAAACACTATTATATTCGCTCGTATCACCGCACATTTGGAACTGTTGATGAGCAGGGTCTCCATGAGATACATCGCATCATAGTAAAGAGGCTCGTCTATGATTTTCTACCTTGTCGTCTTGTTCGCTTCCTTCCTGCAGGAATCATCAGCTTGTGCCGCCGAAAAAGAATATACCCTCGAAGAAATAACCATCACCTCGAGCAGAAGAGACATCAATTCCTTCAACATGCCGGAAGTTGTCGGAGTCGTGAAATCTTCCGATACTGATCGTACAAACGCCGTCACCCTTCCGGATGCACTTTCATACGGTGCGGGAGTGCATATTCAGAAAACGAATCTCGGCGGAGGATCTCCCTTCATTCGCGGCATGACAGGCAAGGATGTACTGATACTCATCGACGGTGTCCGGTTCAACAATTCCACCTTCCGTTACGGCCCCAACCAGTACTTGAATACGATTGATCCTGAAATGATTGACCATGTCGAGATTGTTCATGGTCCGGGTTCGGTCATGTACGGTTCGGACGCTCTCGGCGGGGTCATTAATATTATAACCAGAAAACCCGGTGCATACGGCGGGGGAAAACTGCGGGGGTCATTAAGAACGGTTTTCGGTTCACAGGACATGAGTTTTCTGAACCGGTTCGATGTGGGTGGCAAGCTTGGTTTCCTGAACGCAGAGGGTGGTATTACGACAAGAAAATTCAATGACGTGGATGGCGGCGGCGACATAGGGAAACAGAAACATACCGGTTACGGGGACATGAACTGGAACATCGCGCTGTCATCCACCCGGGGAAAGGCGACATTCGGAGTCTATGCCAGCCAGTGTGATCAGCAGGACGTTCCGAGAACCGACAAGTTCTTGTACAATAATACTTCCTATATGTATGACCCCCAGCGTTATACATTCATCAATACCTATTACGACCATGTACGGCCTTTCAGGGGAGCTGAATTAGTACGGTTCAGTGTATCCTCCATCAGACAGACGGAAGGAGTCACCCAGTACACAATCGGAAAAACGGAACGGAAAATAAACCGTGATAACATTGATACGTTCGGCTTAAACGGCAATGCGATCAGCTCGCTGGGATTAAGCAACACCTTTGTCTATGGGTTTGAATACTATGCTGACCGTGTATCGTCCTCGGCATACAAATTCGATTCCCAAACCGGGAAAACATCCTTCCGCCAGAGCAATTTCCCGGATGGATCGACCTTTTCTTCATATGGAGTCTATGCCGAAGACAGATTCGATCATTTTCGCAGGGTCACCGCAACAATCGGCCTCAGATATTCAGGTTTTCATACCAAGAGTGACTTACCGGATTACGGACTCTTCGAGGACAGGGTGGGAGATTTCACCTGGTCAGGTTCGCTTTCCTGGCTGGTTACCGAGACATTCCGGGCGAATGTCAAGATTTCACGGGGTTTCCGCACACCGAATCTCGATGATACCGTCGTATTAAGCAGGGAGACTGGAGTCGGCATCGATATTCCCAGCACGGATCTCAAGCCTATTTCGGTTATGGATTATGAGGTTATCCTGAAAGCCCGAAAGAAGAATCTGGAAGGGGATATCGCTTTTTACTACATGAATTACGACGGTCTCATCGCCCGTGAGAAGGCACCATACAAAGGCAGCATGTATCTCGATAACAACGAAAACGGGATTTTCGACAGCGGAGATGAACCATACTGGAAAAGAGTCAATATCGGCAATGCATTCATATGGGGTGTCGAACATTCGTTATCCACCTCGTATCGTGAGTTTACCATGCGTGAGACTTTAACCTACACGTTCGGAGAGGATACGGACAGTAATCAACCGATTCGGAGAATACCGCCGCTTAAAGCCTATGTTGGCATAGGTCGTGAATTGACCGCAAAACTGGATGCTGAACTCGTTTTCAGGCTTGCGTCCCGTCAGGACAGGCTCTCTCTGGAGGATAAAGAAGACAATCGCATACCGGAAGGCGGAACTGCGGGATACGCTGTCATCGATATCCGAAGCTCCCTGAAAGCTTCTGACAATGCCTCGCTCTACTGTGTACTCGAAAACCTCACCAACCAGGAATACAAGGAACATGGATCGGGTATCTGGGGACCCGGCAGGGGAATACGAGTGGGGATACGAATCGGAGCACGATGAATCACAACTATGCTGAATCTCTGTTTCCACCTGAGGAAGGACGCATGACCGAAGCTTTTACGTCGAGCGCGGAATACTACGAGGTGCTGTCCGACAGCGATGCACGTCTCGATCGTGAAGGACCGCTTCTGCGTGATACATTCAGGAGCGCCCCGGGTATGCTGGTCGTTGACATCGCCTGCGGCACAGGCATCCACTCAGAATTCTTCGGCCGTCTCGGCGCCCGTGTCGATGCCTTCGACATCAGCGCGGAGATGATCGCCCTTGCCGCGCGCCGTCACTCCCACCCGACAGTCACCTACCATACAGGGGACATGCGCGCCCTTTCCGGGGGCCCGTGGGATTACGCTATCTGCCTCGGCAACTCCCTTTCGGTCCTCACCGACACTAAAGACCTCGGCATGACCTTTCGGGCGGTTTTTTCCTCCCTCACACAGGGCGGGGTCTTCGTCCTGCAGATACTCAACTACCGGGGAGCGAACGCCCGGAAACCCCGTCATCGCATCGAGCACCGCCGGACAGGCGGCGCCGATATCGTCGCGGTCAAAAGCCTCGTTCCCCACGGTGACCGGACCCTTCTGTCTCTCTCGTTCTATCGCACGGAAGGCGATGACTGGACGAGCCTGTCCGAAACGGCGGTACTGAAGAACTGGTCGAAAGAGGACATGGAGAACGCGGCGCATGCCGCCGGATTCACCGTCAAAGCCCTCTACGGCGGATTCGACCGGTCGGAGTTCGACCCCAATGAATCGGCCGATCTGGTCATCGTTAACCGTAAAACCTGATCTCCCGATTTACACGCTTCAGCCTTTACTGACAATGGGGCGCCGTTTCCCGGCTGGAGAACGGTACAGTTCGAACAGGTAACGGGCGGCGGAAAAGAGCGACGGCGCGAGATACCGGTTGAACCGCCTGAAAAGAGAGGCACGCATGTAACAGTAAACTGTGCAGCCCTCACAGAAGGGGTGACGGCCTTCGAGGTGCTTTTCGAATTCCACTGATGGATCATTCAGGAGGGACACCAGCCTGCCATTGATGGGGATTTCCCTCGTTTTCGCATGGAAACAGGGGAGGATGAGCCGGTCGTCCGGAGAAATCACGATGGTGGAAGTCACGGCGAGACAGAACGGTGCCTCGCGGCGGTTTCCCCCGTCGATGACAAACCTGAGGAATCCCCGGTCGATGACCACCCCGCCGCCGCGTGCCATTCTGCCGAGCAGAATCGCGTTTTCACGGGATAGCCCGGGATTTCCGAAATAGGAGAAGCAGGGATTGAGAAACAGGAGAATCCCCATCCCGCGGGCGAACGCGATGACCTCGGGAACACGAGAAACCGTCTCGTCGGTCACCGTGTGAATGAATGTGGGACGCTCGACGAGGGACAACGCCGTCTCGACGCTCTCCATCACCTGGTCGAAGCAGGAAACGCCCTTGATGCTGTCATGCCAGGCACGGTCGGTCCCGTCAAGGGAGAACTGGAGAATATCGACCAGGCCCGCGAGTTCACGCGCTCTGTCCGGATAGAGAATACCGTTGGTGGTCACCGTTGTCCTGAACCCTTCCTTTTTCGCGAAGGTGAGCACATCGGGCAGGCCATCGTAAAGAAGGGGTTCTCCGCCGGTGAAATCCACAACCTTCACCCCGAGTTTCCGGATGTCAGCGAGATTCCTCGAGACAACTTCCACGGGCGCTTCGCGGGAAGCCGGAACGCTCCCGTCACACCAGATATTGCAGAAGCCGCACCATGCGTTGCAGCGGTAGGTCAGATAATAATTGCAGATCAACGGTTTCATAGCATGCACAAGATACGGTGCGTGGCACGTTTCTCCAAGAGTTGTTAGCGGGTGCGCACTGTTGCGGGTTTCACGAAACGGTTTTCGTTACATGAAATCCTTGTATTACCGACGGAAACCTCACTATATTCTCTTACAAGTTTACTATGGGTCACATCATCTCAGTTTCAAGCATCTATTCCGGGAGGGTATCGATGGTTCTTTCGGTTTTTGACTGGATAACGATCGCCCTGTTTTTCATTGTCACCCTGGCAATCGGCCTGTATTTCACGGGGAGGGAACGCACATCGCGCGATTACTTCCTCGCCGGAAACCGTGCCGGATGGTTTGCGGTCGGCGCATCCATATTTGCCGCCAACATCGGGAGCGAACACTTCATCGGCCTCGCCGGGTCGGGTGCTGCGGGCGGGCTCGCGGTCGGCGCATACGAATGGGCGGCAGTATTCTGCCTCTTCATACTCGCCTGGGTGTTCCTGCCCTATTACCTCAGGAGCGGCGTTTTCACCATGCCGGAATACCTTGGGCGGCGCTTCAACCCCCAGTGTCGGTACTTCATGACTGTCGTTTCCCTCGTCGCGTACGTTGTCACGAAAATATCGGTGACCCTGTTCGCGGGTGCGATTCTGCTCAAGGTCGTCGTCGGCTGGCCACCCCTGTTGTCTGCGGTGCTCCTCGTGATCGCGACGGGGATATACACCATACTTGGCGGGCTTTCTGCGGTTATCTACACGAACATGATCCAGGCCATCGTTCTTATCGGTGGCTCCGTCGTCCTCACCATAATCGGGCTGAACGAGGTGGGAGGGTTCGCGGGTCTCAGGGCGGCGCTTCCACCTGATTTTTTTCATATGATCAAACCGGCGAACGACATGGTTTACCCCTGGACGGGCACGACGTTCGGAATCCTCATTCTTGGCATCTGGTACTTTTGCACTGACCAGGTCATCGTCCAGCGGGCGCTCGGCGCCAAAAACCTCGCCCATTCACGGGCGGGTGCCCTGTTCGCGGCGCTCCTGAAAATCCTCCCGGTATTCATACTCGTCCTCCCGGGTCTCATCGCGCGTGTTCTCTGGAAAACCGAGCTTGCTGCCGACCCCGACCTGGCATACCCGCTCATCGTCACAAGGCTCATGCCGGCGGGTATGGCGGGGCTCATGATCGCGGCGCTCCTTGCCGCGCTCATGTCGTCCTTGAGCGCTGTATTCAATTCGAGTTCCACACTCATCACGATGGATTTATACCGTAACATCAATCCCGGTGCCTCTGAAAAAAGGCTCGTCCAGATCGGACGGTGGACCACGGTCGGCGTGGTCGCCCTGTCGATCGTCTGGATTCCGGTCATAAGGGTCCTGTCGAATCAGATTTACCAGTACCTCCAGAGTGTCCAGTCCTATATCGGTGCCCCGATCACCGCGGTGTTCCTGACGGGGATTCTCTGGAAGCGTGCAACGGGAAAGGCGGCCATCATCACGCTCATCGCGGGGAGTGCAGCCGGCGCGCTCAGGTTTATGACCGACATTCTCTCAGCCCGCGGGGTGACCGGTTTCGGCCCGCTTTCCATCCTCACTGGCTATGCATTTCTCAACTACAGCGCCATCATGTTCTGTGTATGTGTGGTTCTGATGGTCGTGATTTCCCTCATGACCCCCGCACCTGGCCGTGTTAAGACCGATGACCTGACCTTCTCGTCCCGGACGATGTCGGTGGGAATCGGAAAAGGATGGACGATCGTTCACATCGCGATGACCCTGCTCGTGGGGATAACAGTGACAGTGCTCTGGGTGCATTTTGCATGATATGCGGTCAGTTTCAGGTAATGGCACTGGCAGTCATGTACCTGAACGGCTGAAACGCCGGGCGGTTTGAACGTCGTTGACAAAGAAAAAATAATTATCTATATTACATAGACTTTTAATAAATTTCATTCATGAAACTATCATCGAAAGGCCCGTCTGTGCCGGTTATTCTTCTTATGGTGCTCCTTTTTTGTTTCTGTGGTTGCGAACCGGGCAAGGAAGAACTCATCACCGGAGCGTATTTCAACCGAACACCGGGAGAATTGAAAAGTTTTGCGATCGATCCCGATTCTGTCAGGATCGATACATTCTACAGTGCAATCACAGGGTATGAGCCGATGACTTTTGCGGGGACTTATGAGAACGTTTCCGCTTTTTCCGTGTTCAAGTTTTACAAGATCAGCCAGTCGGTTCTCGACAGCCTCGAATATGCCAGGCTTTTCTGCACGGTGAACGACATCTGGAAAACAGGTGATTCAGAGTTCGCCGTATACAGTGTGTATTCGGACTGGTCCGATTCGACACGGCTCGATCCGGACATGTTCCTGCCGGTACTTACAGACCAACTTTACGTTTTTTCAGAACAGGACAGCACCCTTTCATCGCTTGTTTTTAATATTCCATCTGCAACTTTCCGTACATGGGACGAATACGGCTCGTTCCTCATCGAAAGCACTGTCAACGGAGCTGCCCTCGTCAGCCTGTCATCGGACAATTCAAGCGTCCCGCCGTATCTTCAGATAGTGACTCATAACGAAGGTGTGCTCGATACGACAAAAGTCACGAGTGTTGAGGGTTCATACTATATCAAAAACGAAGGGCTTGATTCCAGACAGCCGATTCTTGCCGACGGCGATGCAATGGGATTCGTGCTGTCGATTCATTTTCCCTCGTTTGAATCCCCCCCCACCGCTATAAACAGAAGCATCCTGACATTTTCACTGAAGGAAAACAATTACCGTATCCCGACCGGTTCGATGGTGGTGAAGGGATACCAGCTTACCGGGAAATTCACATCGTATGAAACCATGGAAATCAACTCCGGTACAGCCGTCTCGATGACACTTACCCCGGGGGTCGATACCTATTCGGTCGATGTGTCAGGATTCATCGACAGCTGGTTCAACCTCGGCAATCCCAATTACGGACTGGTTTTCAAGCCGGATACAATCAGCAGCACACCCAATTACGCGGTTATAGAACCGGCGGATTCACTGGTTATCACCTACACTGCCCGGCCGGAGGTCAGGTAAGATGCGGAAAAGTATGCTTACAGCCCTTCTGACTGCGGCGCTGTGCTTCCGGGCATGGAACGGTTTCTGCGGCTCGCCGTACGCCGCTAACGGTATCGGTGATGTGATAGCCGACGATTACGGGAGGTCACGGGGTATGGGCGGTGCCGGTGCCGCAAACGGTGATGGTATGTCCGTGCTCAGGGACAATCCCGCCCTGATCGGCCGGTTTGACAGTTTTTCTTTTGCTTTCGGCGCACTGTACACTCATGTCAACGGCACCATATCGGTTGAAGGGGATAAAACGTACGGGAGAACGGTTCCCAATCTGATTCAGGTGGTACTCCCATTATCGAAATACTGTGTTGTCGGCTGGGGTCTTTCACCGTATTCACAGACAGATACGAACCTCCGCCTCTCCTCGAGCACGGACGGTATCGACATCACAGACGATGTCTTTACGAGAGGCGGGATTTCGGTATCAACGACGACTATCGCGGGATCATTCAGGGACATCGTGAGTTTCGGTTATTCAATGAATTACTATTTCGGCATGATAGAAGAAGACTGGAAACGTTCTTTTCCCGAAAACGACAATCTTAAAGACTCGGTATATTATCTCAAGCGTAAATACAGGGGGTACGGGAATACATTCGGAATACTGGCCCGTATCTACGACGGCGTCACGGTCGGCGCCGGATACACCATGAAGACTGAAATGAAGCAGAATACTTATGCCGCGGTGAACTTACAGACAAATCCTGAAAGGCTTATCGGCTCATCGGCGCCTTTTCTTCCTTCGAGTGTGAGACTCGGCGTGTATTCCCGTCTTGGCGAGCGGATGCAGGCCGGTATGGACCTGTCGTTTATCCAGTGGGAGGATGCTGCCCGTAATACCCGTGAGAAAGAAATGTATAATGATACCTATCGGTTAGGCGGCGGGTTACGGTTCATCCCCTCGACAAGGACGAACGCACCATATCTTGCTACCATGCCGCTTTCAGTTGGATTCAGATTCGGAACATACTATTATAAAAGCTATTATAAAAGCGATTATAATAGCTATCCGGTCAGCGACACCGTATTCGAAAAAGCGGTCACCATCGGTATCGAACTGCCGTTTAAAAAGAACCTTGGCAGCATTGTAACATCTTTTGAATACGGCACACGCGGGGACGCATCGAAAAACGGATGGGATGAAACGATCATGAGCTTCGGCATTGCCGTAACAGGGAAGATCAAATAGGTGAAACGGTTTATGCGGATGCTCTGTGTAATAGTGGCCTTTTTTTTCTGCGCCGGTTGTATCGATGCCGGGGAAAACAAGTATCTGACATCGGGGGTTTCCCGGGCCCGGGCACTTGCCATGGGAAGTGCCTATCATTCGGTTGTCGATGATTTTTCCGCCGGTCTTTATAATCCGGGGGCTTTCCAGTTCGACACATCACAGTCCGGGCGGCGGTTCAGGGTGTTTTTCAATCCTGTGGGTATGACGGTTGCGCTGTATGATTTTTCAAAATATGACCTCGATTTCGTCGAGGACGACAAGCTGACTGGTGAGGAAGGTCTCAGGTCTTCAGCCCTTTTGTTCAAGGGAGCTGTCCTGACAACATCCCTGTTTGAAGCAGGAATCAATCTGGGGGAAGAGATTATCGGTGAGACGCCGTTGAAAAACCGGAAACATTTTTTTTCGATCGAGGGGGAAACCCGTAACTCGTTCGATACGGCGTTCATGAATTTCAAAATTTCACAAACAGTTTCCATCGGGGTATCGGGTGCTCTGTATTCATCGAGAAACGAGGGACGAACATCACAAAAGGGAGGGTATACAGTCGGGGTTCTTCTCAACCCAAATCCGAAACTGAATCTCGGGATAGCATATAACGACATACCGGATATGCTTTCACCGCCGCGTCTTACCCTTGAAAGCATAGAAGGCGAAACAGTAACCAGCGGTATATCATATTATCCTGACAGAAACACAATTGTGTCGATCGATCTCAGGAATCTCAACAAGGAGGACAAACACGCCAACCGGGAAATTCATACTGGATTCGAGCGGATTGTCCGGGACCGTATTGCCCTCAGGGCCGGTTATTACCGGAAGAAGCTGACCAATAACGATGTTTATTCAATCGGTATCGGTATTTTGCCGTCGCGGAGTAAAATCAGCACATACATCAACTCATCGGGAAGCGATATACTGTCGTATTCTCTCTTATCGGAGGAGAATGGACACAAATGCCGCTGGCATGTTTTTTCGCTGTTGCTCCGGTATTAACACAGGAGGGTGGGCCATGAGAAATCAGTTGAAGCTTGCAGTGTTGTTCCTGGTTATGGGTTCCTTTGTCGGGTGCTCCATGGGCAAGGTGTCACAGCTCGAAAAAACGAGCGAGCAGCAGACGAAATATATCAAGGAACTCATGGACATTATGGACCGTAATTCCGCGACGATCAAAGAAACGGGTACGCACATCGAACAGCTCGATCAGCGGTTGAACGATCTGGAAACCCGGCTCGCCGTGACCCAGACCGATAAAAACGCCGAAATGCAGGAAATCAAGGAAAACATCGCGTTCGTCGGCGATCAGCTCTCACGCATGGACAAGTCGCTTCAGTCCCGGCGTCCGGCACCCCTCCCCAAGGGTGCGAGTGCATTCAAACCCGGCGGGTTCAATATCGGCGAGTCCTATCAGGCTGCGTTGGAGGATTACAAGTCACGGCAGTACGAGGCCGCCATCAGCGGTTTCAAGGAAGTTCTGACCATTTCGCCGCAGTCGTCGCTGGCAGATAACGCCCAGTACTGGATCGGTGAATGTTATGACGCTCTTGGAAAATATGATGAGGCTCTCGACGCATTCAACAAGGTCTTCGATTTCCCTGAAAGCAACAAGCTTCCTGATGCGCATGTCAAGATCGGTGTGATTTATGCAAAGACAGGCAAGAACGATGCAGCGAAACAGGAATTCGAGGCGGTCATAACAAATTATCCCGGTACCGACGCGGCGAAAATCGCCTCCTCGCAACTCAGCAAACTGGGGAACTGATGGGATCTGTCCGCCTCCGGAAAGCCGGGGGGCACGTCATGTGCTGCCTGGTGTTTGTCATCTGTACCGGTTGCGGGAGTATGGGCAGAAGAAGTGTGCCGCTTCACATCAGCATACCCCCGTCTCACACGACCATCGCTGAAACGGCACTTATGCTGGCGCTGGATGATTCAGCTCTTCCGGAAGTCCTGAACACCGAAGTGGTCTGCCAGGTGGGGAACGGTGGTTCGGGCGCTCATTTCCTGAGAAACCGGTCGTTTGAGTTCCTGATGAACCGCGGGTATAGTGTCTACGACCACCGTGACGGTCTACCAATTATCACAGTGTACCTTGATACATTGTATGTCCGGCTCTACCCTGACCGAACCGATGGCGGGGAAAAAGTAATATGTCGGCATGGGGAAGCGAGGATCAGTCTGGTATATTCTGATAATCCCGGAAACCGGAAAGTCTTTACCGGCCGTGGTATCAGCGATGATTGTTTTCCCATCGGAATGCTCAAGGCGGCCGGGGATAACGAATCGTTCGTCATATATCGTCCGGCGTACACTGTGCTTAAAGAAAAAGGGGAACCGATCGTAATCGGAACCGCCATGACCCTGCTCTTATGGTTGTTGTATTCATATCGTGGTTAACATTAACTGAGGCTTTATGGGCAGACACGATCTTGTTTTTCTGACATTATTGGTTGCATTCATGTCCACGGGTTGTTCGAAAGCGCTGAAACCAGGACTTGAAGATGATCAGTTCTTTTTTGAGCGCGGAAAAAAATACCTCGAAAAAAAGGACTCTCTGAAGGCAATAGCGGATTTTCAGACCATTGTGGAATCGTACCAGTCTTCCACGCTCATCGATCAGGCACAATATATGCTCGCAGAAGCGCATTTCAAAAATGAGGATTATATCACCGCCGCATACGAATACGAGCGGTTATTCATGGATTACCCTTCAAGCAAGCTGGTTCCCGAGGCGAGTTTCAAACGGGCTCTCTGCTACTATCATGAATCTCCCAAGGCGGATCTCGACCAGGAAAACACCCGTATCGCCATCGACGATTTCAACCGTTTCATCGACAATTTTCCCCGTCATCCACTCGCCGCGGAGGCACAGAAATACATCGAAGAACTGACTGCGAAACTCGCATTCAAGTCGTACAAGGCCGCCGAACTGTACCGTAAATTGAAAAAATATGAAGCCGCTCTCATGTACTACCGGCTGGTCATCAAGGACTATCCCCGTAACATCTGGGCTGATGAGGCACGGTATGGCATGGGTCTTATCTACCTGAAACAGAAGAAGTACGAACAGGCGAAAGAAGTTTTCCAACTCCTGGTAAATACCGATGTCAGTAAAGACCTCAAAAAAAATGCATCGAGAAAACTTCCCTACATCGAAAATAAAACAAGGCCAAAAAAGTAAAAAACGTATTGGTCTGTTCGGTGGAACATTCGACCCGGTCCATAACGGGCATCTTATCATCGCTGAATCCGTCCGCGAACAGCAGGAGCTTGACGAGGTGATCTTTATTCCTTCGGCGAGCCCGCCCCATAAACACCACATCCTCATGTTCGGCGCCGAGGAAAGGTTTCGTCTTCTTGCCGAGTCGGTCAGAGATAATCCGTATTTCAGCGTCTCCGACATCGAGATGCGGCGAAAAGGACCGTCGTTCACCATCGACACCATCCGTGAGATCAGGGCCGGTCTCGGCGCCGGCACAGAGCTATTCTTCATTCTCGGCCGTGACAACCTCTACGAACTGGAAACCTGGAAGGAAACCACCTCCATTCTCGATGAATGCACGATCCTTGTCGCGAACCGTATCTGGGCGAGCGAACGCCCCATCCCCGGCTGGCTTGAATCGCGGGTTGTCACTGTTACCGTGCCGCTCATCGCTATCTCGTCTTCTGATGTCCGAACGAGAATCCGTGAAGGAAAAAGCGTCCGATACCTCGTTCCGGAGCCAGTTCTTGACGCAATTAAATCGTTGAAATAAACCTTCAACGCCGTATATTACCGGTATGGACAATCAGGCCACATCGATTTACCTTATCGACGGTACTGCGCTCGTTTACCGTTCATATTTCGCGTTTATCAACAATCCCCTCATCAATTCGAAAGGTGAAAACACCTCCGCCGCGTACGGAGTGACAATAATCTTGCTGAATCTTATTCGTGACCGGTCACCCGGTTATCTGTCGGTCGCCTTCGACACAGGAAAACCGACATTCCGGCACGAGATGTACACGGATTACAAGGCGACCCGTCAGAAAATGCCGGACGAACTCATCGACCAGATCCCCCGTGTCAAGGAAGCGGTGACAGCGCTCGGCATTCACCAGATCGAAATGGACGGATACGAGGCCGATGATGTCATCGGAACCCTCGCCCTTCAAGCAGCCGGCAAAGGGCTTGACGTCTATATGGTTACCTGCGACAAGGACTTCATGCAGCTTGTCGGAACCCACATCACCATATTCAATCCCTCGAAGAACGAGGCCATCACCGCAGAATCAGTCCGCGAACGGTACGGTGTCCCCCCGGACCGTATCATCGACCTTTTCGGGCTCATGGGCGATTCCTCCGACAACGTCCCCGGTGTGCCAAGGGTGGGGGAAAAGACAGCGATCGCTCTCCTTGCCCAGTTCGGTTCGCTCGATGAAACGCTTGCCCGGTGCGATGAGATCTCGAAACCCTCAATCCGCAGCAGCATCATGGAAAACCGTGACCTTGCCCTGCTGTCCCGTAAACTTGTCACGATCAAGACAGATGTGCCGCTTGAAATCCGTATGGAACAGCTCCTTTTTTCGGGGATAAACGATGACACCGCCCGTACATTTTTCAGGGAAATGGAATTCAACTCGTTTCTGAAAATGCTCAAGGACGACAAGGTTCTCCAGCCATCCGCGGTAACGGTTGTTACTCCCGACAACCTCGACCGGTTTTTCGAAGACCTGTCGTACCACAGAGAGATAGCCGTTGACCTCGAAACGACTTCACTCGATGTCATGTCCGCGGAAATCGTCGGCATATCGATTGCCGCAGGGGGGTCGGTGTGGTATCTCCCGTTCGGGCACACGGAAGGTGGAAACCTCGATCGCACAAACGTTTTTCCACGGCTGGAGGGGATTTTTGCAGACCCGGCAATCGGTAAAATCGGTCATAACGCCAAGTATGATGCAATCATTTTGAAAAGGAGTGGATTTTCGCTCACTCCGTTCACGTTCGACACGATGCTTGCCGCATATGTGCTCAATCCCGGCATCCGTGGTTATGCCCTCAACAAGCTTGCCGACGAGCACCTCAACCGCCGTATGCAGCCGATTACCGAACTCATCGGCAGTGGCAGGAATCAGCGGTCGTTCGCGGAAGTTCCGGTCGAAAAAGCGGCGAAGTACTCCGGTGACGACGCCGATGTGACCCTGCGGTTGAAATCGATCTTTTCCGAACGCCTCGACAGTGAGGAGCTCATCAGGCTGTTCTCCGATGTGGAAATGCCGCTCATGGAAGTGCTCATGGACATGGAGATGAAGGGAGTCTGTCTCGACTCAGATTTCCTCGGCGAGATGTCGAAAGAACTCGCCGCCAGGATCGATGAATACACTGCCCTTATTTACGAGATTGCCGGCGAGGAATTCAATATCAATTCCACCAAACAACTCGGTGAAATCCTGTTCGACAAGCTCGGTCTGAAGCCGGTCCGTAAAAGCAAGACCGGTTACTCAACTGATATAGACATCCTTATGAAACTTGCACCAAAGCACGAACTGCCGCAACTCGTTCTGAACTATCGCCAGCTTATGAAGCTCAAGTCCACGTATGTGGACGCACTCCCCGTCATGGTCAATCCCACGACCGGCCGCATCCATACATCGTTCAACCAGGCGGTCACCTCGACAGGCAGGCTTTCGTCATCCGACCCGAACCTCCAGAACATACCCATACGAACCGACCTTGGGAAAAACATACGGAAAGCGTTCATCGCTCCACCGGGTCATGTTCTCCTGAGCGCCGATTATTCGCAGATAGAGCTCAGAATCATGGCGCATTTGTCAGGCGATCAGGTTCTCAGGGACGCGTTCCTCAAAGGAACGGACGTGCACGCCCAAACCGCATCGGTGCTGTTCGGAATCCCGCCCACCCTTGTGACACCCGACCAGCGCCGTCAGGCGAAAACGATCAACTTCGGCGTTATGTACGGTATGGGCGCGTATTCATTGTCCGAGCAGCTCGGTATCAGCAGGCAGAAAGCCCAAAACTTCATCGACAATTACTTTGAAACCCACCCAGGGGTGAGGGAATTCATCGACCGGACAGTCAGGGAAGCCGGGGAAAAGAAATTCGTAACGACTCTCCTCGGCAGGAAGCGGTATGTTCCGGATATTTCGAGCACCAACCATAACGTCGCGGAGTTCGCCAAGCGTACGGCGATCAATACTCCTCTCCAGGGGAGCGCCGCCGATCTTATCAAGGTCTCGATGATAAGGTTATGGCGCCGTCTGAAGGACGAGAGGTTCAAAGCCGCCATGATTCTACAGGTACATGATGAACTCGTGCTCGAAATACCCGAAGACGAATTGAACCATGTATCCGCAGTGGTCCGTGAGACCATGGAAGGCGCGCTCAAGCTCGATATCCCGCTGGTCGTGGACATCGTTTACGGTACAAACTGGCTCGAAGCCCATTGATACTATACGGACATCGACCTCGATTTTCACTGTAACATCACGCAATTTCGGGAACCGGACGCCGTACCGGGCGTATTTACATTGACAAAACCGCCATCGTATGCGATATTACATACGGCAGTGGGGGCGACATGGTTTCGACGGGGATATGGGTGGCGGGGACTGCATGCCGAGGAACCGATCAACCTCGTAAAAAGGTCGGATCTAAGTCTAACTGCAGACTACAATTTCGCAATGGCTGCCTAACAAAAATGGCAACCCGTTTCTCTCTGGTGCTCCCGTTCGCCGGGGAAGAAATGTCGATCTGACGGGATAGCGACGCGGAGCGCCCTTGGCCGCGAAGCGAACCTCAAGGAGGGCTGGTGAATACGGAGGTTTGTCGGCGGGCCGCCGTATCCGCGACATTAAAACTACCGACTGAGCATGGAGATGTCCCGGTGGCCCTGTTTTCGGACGCGGGTTCGATTCCCGCCGCCTCCACCAAAATGAGTTGCATAAGCTGCGAAAAACACCGTATTCTTTTTCATGGGCATGGCCTCCTTATTCTTTATCAAATCATATAATATTCTGAACCATCACATTTTGGACAAACAAAGCCGTTTGACCATCGAAGTTGAACAAGATAATTGAAACAGTCTTCATAAGTTAAAAACTGTTTCTGGTAATCAAATAGCGTAACTATTTGACTCATAACAACCTCACATAAAATATTTTTATAATTGTTTACACATTAATAATGTATAATAATTTTCATGTGTTGTAAAGGAAAAGCTTACCTGAAGGGATAACCGAAATGTATTATAACATTTTTACAAAAATTTAACCGGATAGTAGTGACGCTCCGGCAAAAAGTCACGTTCGTCAAATAGCATATATCTAATTGATATTATTATAATAACGCTTAACTATATATAAATATCCTCACATATTATGGTATGGGATTCACCATATCATGTGAGTATAACGTAGAGCATGATGAACGTCAATGATCATTATACCGAGTTAAACAAAACCGCTGTTTTCAGGTTATTATATCTTTACTGGACGTCCTTCATCCTTATGAAGGCGCTATTAACTCCGCCCGTAGAACGGATCATGTGTTCTTTGACATTGTTATAGATTTGTTCATCGCCGGTCTTGATATATTCAAGCGTTTTTTTTGCGGCTTCCACCCGTTCCTCCAGAGAGCTTTTCAGAATGGCGGCCGGACCGGAAATTTCTTCGGGAGTATAAAGCGCTGCCAGTTTATCTACCAATTCCTGCTGCTGTGACTGATATTCTTCACATAATTCCGTGGCTTTTTCGTGGCTGATCCCGCCGCTTTTTATGCTGTCAATGAGTTCAATCTGCTTCAACTTTACTGCCTGGGACTGATCTGTTAATTCATGAGCGTTTTTCTTATATTCATCTATTGTTAACGTTGTCTTTTGAGGGGTCTGGTTCATACTGTACAACAACCAGGCGAGAAATCCAACGATGAGTGTTATAACGACATATTGTCTTTTCAAATGGCTCTTCCTCCATCATTTTATACTGAAAAAAAATTTTACATGTAAAAAATATTTTCTGTACCACAACGTTGGAAAAATGACGGGGCAATGTTCTCGCTGCAACCTCTTACCTCAGTGTAAATCCACCGTCAATGGTGATCACCTCGCCAGTTGTGTATGTGGAAGCGTCTGAGGCAAGGTACAAAACTGCCCCAACAAGTTCTTCCGGCTTTCCTATCCTGTTCTGTACCGCACCTTCGATCCAATATCTCTGAACATCATCGGGATATTTTTCAAGGTACGGAGCGGTCAGGTCTGTCATAATGTATCCCGGGGCTATGGCATTTACCCTGATATTGTATTTTGCCCATTCAACGGCAAGGCATTTTGTGAACATGTGGACGCCGGCTTTGGAGGCGTTATATGATATCTGAGTCTGTGGGTAATTGACTATGTCACCGGACATGGAGCCGGTGTTGATGATTGAACCAGATTTCTGCCCGATCATGTGACGGCCGACTGCCTGTGAACAGAGAAATACTCCTTTGAGGTTGACATCGATGACATCATCCCATTCTTTTTCTGTCATATCTTCAGCAGGCGGGCCGGTACAGATTCCCGCATTGTTAAACAGTATGTCGATCCTTCCCCATCGGCCGATAACCTGATCAACCATTTGCTGTACCGAATCCTTTTTTCTAACATCCACGTAAACATACATAGCATCTCTGCCTGTTGCCTTGATTTCTGCGACCAATTCAATAGCAAGGTCTTCATGCGCAATGTCGACTATCGCTACATCCGCATTTGCCTCGGCGAAACCAATCGCAACCGCTCTGCCGATTCCCCGTGCGCCGCCAGTAATGATGGCTTTTTTGTCATCCAGTCTGAATTTGTCAAGAATACCGGCCATAATGTGTTCCTCCATTCATGTAAGTTTATATAATTTAATGGTTTTTTCATTCATGATTTTCAAATAGCTTATATGTTCTGCAAATGTCTTTAACCGACAGTCACAGTTATTCGGCGGTCTGAAACTTATGACGGACGGCATCGATAATAACAGCAGCAAGAATAACAATGCCGAAGACAAAGTTCACCCAGAAAGAAGGAATATCGATAATCTGTAGCCCTGTCATGATAATAGTAATTAAAAGAACTCCTGCAAGTATCCCGTGGGCTTTGCCCACACCGCCAAAGATGCTGACTCCTCCGATAACCGGGGCGGCGATTGCATACATCAGGTATTCATCGCCGGTTTTCGCGGTTACCACTCCCATCCGGGCGGATATGATATAACCGGCAAATGCGGAAATAAGACCGATATAGACAAATGCCATCATCCTTATATTTTTTACATCGATTCCCGAAGCATAAGCCGCATTTGCGTTGCCTCCGATGGCGTAAAGAGACCTTCCGAATTCTGTCCTTTTCAAGACCTGCGTGGTAATGAGATAAGCTATTATCAAAACAAAGATTAGTACAGGGATTTCGAGGTCACTGCCGAAACTCGCCTGTCCCAGCCAACGGTAGCCTGGTGTAAAGCCCATGATCGACCTACCGCGCGTAAAGGCAAGCGATGCGCCACGCAGCACCAGCTGCACCGAAAGCGTTCCGATGAGAGCGTTGACATTCAGCCTCGTAATAATCCAGCCGTTAAACAGACCTATAATTGCCCCGAGCCCCATGATGGCGATAAATGCCTCAAGGCCGCAGTGGCCGTGCTGGGCCATCATTGAAGCCCCGATGACCGCGGTGAAGCCAAGCGTTCCTATGATCGAGAGGTCAATTTCCCCAATTAACAGGGCAAGAGCCATTGCTATTCCCAAAAGCCCCAGCGGAGTGCTCTGCACAAGAATATTCATCAAAATGTTTTTGGAGAGAAAAACGGGATTGAAAATACCCATTATAAAGATTGCAGCAACTAGGAGGAACCAGACAAGATTATCCCCAAAAACCTTAATGAGATTTTTTTTAGCGTGCAATATTCCCTGTGTTTGTGATTTAGATCCCGATGACAATCTTTTTAAACCTCCATGAGAATTATGAATGATTCCTACTAGTTTTTAAGTTTAGTTGTACTTTATAAAAGTTACGCAGAGTAGTATTTTTTTTGAGCCATTTAAGATACCGAAGACTGTTGGTCAGAAGTTCATTGAGGGAGTTTACCATCTTTCACCAGATGCATGTCGCAGTCCGCATGTCATAGAAAGTTTCTACAAATGATTCCTGCATAAAGGGCGACCACTGCAGTTGCCTGATTATCCTCAATATGTACAGCGAGAGGGCAGAGGCAAGCCCTGCCCCTACTTTATAAAAATATAAATGTTATGAACAATTTTAGAAAAAATCCACTAAACTGGTCAAGAACCAAAAATTATTCTCGGTGCCTCCATAGTTCAAAAGCATTCCCTGTTATAACACATTAGATGAAACGAAACCTTTGAATTAATTAAAAAAAAACGCTCATTTCGATTTATTGATAAAATACACTTCAAGAGGCAAAATGACAAAGGCATAAAGAACTTTTTTTAAGTTATTTATTATTAGATAGTTATCTTATTCTTATCTGTGCCTTTGTGGTTTAAAATTCTTTTTCTAATAAAAGGTGGTTATTTATATTAAATCAAAGCTTTCGAAAAGTAATCACATAGGCTCCATGATAGTAGAAGAAAATGCGTCTAAGATATTTCCGATCGATAGTTCATCCTTCGTTAATTCACAGGCAATTTTGTGATTTGAAAAAACTATAGCACGGTCGACAAGACGGCACATCTCCTCAAAATCAGTAGAGAAATAGATGAATGCGACTTGTTCGTCCCAGCTCATGCGGTTGATAATACGATGTACATCTTCTTTAACCTCGACATCGATTCCGCGTGTAGGCTCGTCGAGCATGACAAGCTTGGGGTTGGTATTAAACGCCATGCCCAGATAAACTTTCTGCTGGTTGCCGCCGCTCAAATTCATGGTTGGCTCATCAATACTAGGCGTTGAGATATTATAATCATTTACAACCCTGATGCTCTGATGTACCATCTTTTTTTCATCCAGAAAACTCCACGAATTTTTAACCTTGTCAAAATTTGACATCACGATATTGTCTTTTATCGATAAAAGATCCACTATTCCCTCACCGTGACGGTCGTTTGAGAGGTAGACAATGCCATGTTCACGGGCTTCCCATGGCCGGGAGACCGAAACGATGCTACCATCAATTAGAATTTCGCCGCCTTCTATCTTCCCCAAACCATAAAGTGACCTTATAAAATCCCTGGCGCCTGAGCCCGGGAGTCCCGCCATCCCAAGGATTTCCCCCTTGTGTATGGATATGTTTATATTATCGTAATTTTCCCCGGTCAGCCCCTTTACCTCTAGCAGCTTCCCATAATCCGGTTTTTCTTTGCGAGTGAAAACCCTTACCTTTTTCCCGATAATCAGTGAGGAAAGCCTGTCTTCATCGAGTATGCCGACATCTCCGGTCATAATGTGACGGCCGTTCCGCAGCACTGTAAAAGTATCACAGTATTCCATGATTTCTTCGCTGTAATGCGAGATGAAAATAAAAGTGATGTTCTGCCTATTGCGAAGTTCGACCATGAAATTGAAAAGTTTTTTACGGTCTTTCGGCGTAAGAGAGGTGGTCGGTTCATCTAGGATAATAATCTTGGCTCCGGCCAGGAGTGCATGAATAATATTTACCTGTCTTTTTTCAGTAAGCGTCAGTTCATCGGCGACCTTTTCAATGTCAACTTCGAGTCTGAATCTTTCGGCTTTCTCTTTAACATCATTTGTCAGCTTTTTCCAGTCGATGAGCCCAAATTTATTCTTCGGCCAGTCGCCAAGTGCCAGATTTTCCTTTACCGTAAGTTGAGGGATTATATTGACATGCTGTGTACATATCCTGATGCCAACCTTTTCAACCTCTCGGATTCCAATGTTTGTGATGTTTTTGCTGTTAAGGAGTATTTTCCCGCTTGTCGCTGTAAACAGGCCGGAAATTATCTTAACCAGGGTCGTTTTGCCGGCGCCGTTTTTTCCTACCAGCCCGTGGATTACACCCTTTTCAATGCCAAACGACACATTGTCCAGAGCATGAACACCTGAAAAGACTTTATCAATTTTCAGTATCTCTAAATGCGGCAAGAAGTTCGGCTTTCCTCTCTTTTTACGGACAAAATTAAAATTAAGGGGTCTTCTCCAATTTAGCTGGAGGAACAATAATATATAATAATATTCAATATATCTGTAATACCTTGGTATTGAAGTTGTTATAGAAAAGATAAGTCAGCTTACATCCGATTTTTTACACCCTTTAAATCATACCAATTGAACAATGTAACTTATGCCAAATTTTCTCAATGTAATGTCTGTCAAGCTTCAGCCGAAAGCTGACTTGTATAGGATTGACAGACAATAAGTTAGCATATTTCAATATCAGGGTGGATTGAGAGTCTTTTACTCAAGCCACCCGTTATAAGTGATTTTTTTACCAGCTTTTTTGGAGAAGAACCAAATTAAGAAACAATTTACCCCGGGAAATGGCAAATTCTTTTAAAAATTAATAGGTATGAAAACAGGCATAAAGGCGCAAAGGATATTACATCATAAAAAATTTTGTATGACAATAGAATAAAAGATTAATAATCCTGAACTGTTTTTTTATAAATAAAACCGATAATCTTTGTAGACAAGGCTGTTGTGCCGTTTTCTTTCGCAATTTTATGCAGAATTGCTTATTCGTAAGGGATTTTCCATATTTCCGTGGCGATATAACCCCAGTGGCGTTTGTCTTCCACATTGTTTTTATCGATATAGTACGGCGGAATGATAATCTCAGGACCTGCCATACCATTGACAATCGGTGCCTTTTCGAAGTAATAGTTTTTGTTTTCGTATTCGCCAAGCGGAACTTTCTTGCCCTGCATGGCAAATTTTACAATCATTTCAAAAGTGATTTCACTGTATGCAATAGCGTCCTGTGAAACTGTGGCGTCGAGATACCCTTCCTTGATCCACTTCATAGCTATCGGTTCGCCGTCGATGGTGACGAAAATAACATGTTCCGGATCACCTATCGGCTTCAGTTTCCCTTTTTCCTTAAGTGCATTGTAAACCGCGCGCGCCATGGTTTCACTTGGAGCGTGGACGGCATCTATGTTCGGATACTCCGCAAGAGCGTTCATGGTGGCATTAAATGTTACTTCCACATTGCCTTCAGTGGGCCTGACAAGATATTTGATTTTGGGATATTCGCCGATGGCATCGTCCAGCCCCTGCTTGCGCAATCTCCAGGCGTAACTTTCGAGAGCACCGTAAGTGTTTAAAACAATCCCCCTCGGCTCGCCATACTTTTCTTTGAGAAGCTCGGCGATTCGCTGGCCAACCATGTAACCGCCCCGGTAATTGTCGAACGCAACAGTAACCGCCACGTCTCCCCCCATAGTCGGGGTATCGGCAATGCCGACCGGGATCCCCTTTTCATTGGCTTTCTGTATTGCACCGATGATACCTTCGCTGTCAATGGGGTTGCAAATTATGGCACCCACTCCACGCAGGACATAGTTCTCAAACTGGTCGTACTGAAGAGCGTTGTCAAATGAAGCATTCGTGGAAATGAACTGCCAGCCTTTTGCTTCAACCGCTCGTTTCAGCGCTTTTTCCATTACGACATAGAAATAATATGTCAGGCTCTTATTGGCATATGCGATAATGATTTTCTCTGATTCCGTTGTTTTTGGTTTCTGGGCGGATAAAAGCTGCGCGCCAAAAAAGACAACAATGAAACACAGAACAAAAAGTTTTGTATTAAACAACTTCATGCATTCTTCTCCACGGTTTTCACAACAGTTTATTGAAAGTGTTTTAGACGAAAGAATATCAAAATAAAACGTTTTCTTATTGCAAAGCAATGAGTTACAAAAAACCAAATGATTAATTTTTTGCGACGATAGTTTATAATTTAGTTTAATCCTAACGCTTTCAAAAATTCCATTGATACTGCCAAGTTGTTCTACACAAACTATACCAATACGAAAGCGTTCAAGTGATATCCTTGACAAACATTCCTAAAGTTTACGAAGACTGCTGGATTATATATTATGTACCAAGAATCTTTTGAGCCGTTTGTGCGCTTCCTACACTAACCTGTATGCCAATACACACATAAAGATATGACCCTGCCCAAATTTCTCATTCAAATGGCGAATGGGTCGAACATTCAAATCTAATGTTCGAGATTTACTTGGTTTATGGTGTAAATGAAATTCCCCTTATCAAACTCGTAACCGAAAAACTATTCCATCCCCCAATGATCAATCCATTTAAACAATCGTTTGGCCATAGCATCTCTTCGTTTCAGATGACTGTTCTCCACGTTGCGTTTTATTGCCAGAAGTTTTCATCTGTGAGTGCCATCAGTCGTTGTCGTGTTTTGGCGTCATTTCCCTTTGGAAAATGGATTATGGCAAAGCATGTATCTACACTTTCATAGCTACATAATATAGATAAACGTTTGGAAAATAAATATTTTTTTATTGTCAAGAATTCTTTTGATTAAAATCATAAATAAAAGGGGAACCCTTTTAGATTATCAGGATTCCCCTTTATTGGACACTCACCTTAGGAAAGGGTTTACTTTAGGAGTGTCATCTTCATGGTCTTGGAAAAGTCACCGGATTTGACCATATAGAAATAGACACCGGCGGATAATCCGGAAGCATCCCATACAACCGAATGCTTTCCTGCAATCATGAAGTCATTAACCAGCGTATCAATCTTCTGACCTGCAACGTTGAATATCTCAACGGTAACATGATAAGAAGCAGGAATTGAGAAGCTGATAGTAGTTGTCGGATTGAACGGGTTAGGAGAATTCTGGTCTACAGCGAATGCCTCCTGACCTTCTTCTTCTACTGCGACAGGTTTATCTGTGATTACACCATGAACTGAATCAAATGCTACAAAAAAAGTTTTTCCTGTAACTGCACTCGATCCTTCTTCAATAGCTGCTGATGGGTATAAACCATCAAAAGATGAACCAGTATCACAGAGATCCCCACCGCCATTCACACCGACATTATCGGCAATTTGATCATCAGAAAAAGACATGTAACCGATACCCGTACCATCCTGGGTTGATACACCAAAAGAAGTGAGTCCAAGATAAGCCACTGATATCCAGTTGAATCCATTTTCATCAATAGCTGTTTGGCCCTTCCTTACCTGATCTAATTTGCTTTCGGATATACAGTACCATGCAGGCTCAACATTCTCCTGGTAAGCGGAATCCATAAAATAATCACCGTTCTGGTTCCAGAAGACTATTCTATCTGTATCATCATTAGGATCAACCACAATTCTGGAGGTATCAACCATTTCATGGAAACATGAACACGGGCCGATAATGAAAAATCGATTTCTTTCCCTTGAATACATATGAGTCATGTCACCATTAATGCATCCCCTGGGATTGGGATCATCCGGCATGTACCATTCGTGGAACTGATTGTTAAAGACTTCTTCACCATCGTAATTGATGCTGCGCATCATTACCCATTCCTCTGCTTGTTGATGTATGGCAGTGGTTGGCATATACATAAAGTCACGATATTTTCGATTGTTGTATATAGTAGGTGACACGGTCCATACGCCAATCATCTGAGATTTATCATCCCATGTTATATTATCCCAACCACCCCAATCTAGATCTTGAATTGCTTCACCATCTGTAACAAAGTTCCATTTTAGCGGAGTGTTTATCTTTCCATCGATATTGTTACAGACATGGTAGAAAATATTAAAATCGCTTGGATCAAAAACAGGACCTCCGTATTTGAAGGCACCCGGATTACCTAACTCGGAGTTGGGAGGATAGATACCGCACCTTGTAGTCTGGAGTAACGCTAAATCAAGGGGATCGCTGCCTATTTCCCACTTAAACTGGGTTCCATGCCTCCGATATTCCATACCTTCTGCATCGGAACAATAGAACCAATTCTCACATCCCATTATAAGGGGCTTTGTCAGAGGCAAGCCGTTCTCACCCCACTCATAAATGTGAGAATGTTGTGAATTCCACTCGCTTCCAATATTAATAAAGTCACATACTATCTGTCTTCTAGTTCCAGGATCATAAGCCCAGAGGTAGTAATCATAATCGCCAGCAGTTGCAAGATTACCATTCTCGTCATTTCCATCCCATATTATTGACGTTTCACCTGGCTCTCTCTCAAATCTTCCAGAAATGTAAATGGTAGTATCTATTTTGTTTACATAATGCCAGCCTAAATAACCATTCTGGACATTCACAATATTTTCAGCCTGGCCTTTAGTATTGATAACAAGCCAGACAGATGCAGGGGTACCGGTAACAGTAAATGGTATTGTCAGAGTACTACCATCAAAATTATATTGGATTGCATTCGGGGAAGAAAGTGTCAACACAATCGGTTGAAAACTAGCAGCGAAAGACCAAGTGGCAAAAAGAATCATTAAAATTATAAATAAAAAATTTTTCATTAAAGTAACCTCCTGTTGAAAGTCTTACCAAAACATTTTAAAGTTGGCAATTTTTCTATTCCATATATAGTCCTCCATTAATGAATTTTGGTTAATGAAAATCACTTTTTTACATCTATTATACCCGCGGTGCTAACATCAATAGGCTCAATACCCAGTTTGAGCGCTGGAGAATCCGGTTTAAAATTATAATTTTCGTTTTCCCAGTCAACAAATTGGGGATCGGCAAATATTGTACCATCACGTGGTTCAAGTGGCAAGGTTTTAATAGTATCATATAATTTTAATTTTGCATCATTTATCTTGTTACTACGGCTGAAAAGGATATTGTTCGGCATCGAGGTAATGCCGTCAGGTCGTGTCTGGAATTCAATTTCATCAGCAATAAGAATATTTTTCTCAAAAATCGTCCCTGTTGTTAAGGTAAATATCAGAAATTGTGAACCTTTATCAATGAAGATATTGTTACGTATAATGCACCTTTGATCGGCATGGAAAAGTATAGGCCAAACAGAATTTAGAGAAAGATTTTTTTCCACAATACAATTCATGCACGATTCATCCAAGTAGTAAGCACTGACAGCTTCCCGACCGATTCTGTCCTCAGCACGGCCCCCATGTGCAATATTCCCTCTTATTATTGTATAATTAGAACCACCGATATAAATATTTGCGCCGTCATTTAATATCTTCATTACATCATAGATAAAATTGCCCTCGACAATGGACATATCACCAACACCACAGATACCAGAGTATGGAGTGCCATGCACTTCATTGTGACTTATTTCATTCTTTTTACCACCCCCATTTATGCCTGTGGCACTGTAATAGATTACTCCAACATCATGTATATGATTACGGGTAATTTTGACATTCTCCCCATCGAATTTAATTCCGCCGGCTCCAGTGTTTTTAGTCTCACACCCCTCAATCAGAATATTATTTCCATATGTATTGATACCAAATCCACTTACATTCTTTACTGTCAGGTTTATAAACCGGCAGTTATTGATACCTTTTCCGGATATGGCGCCATTAAATCTACTCGCTCCAAAGCCCCCGGTTATGAGCGGCGTCTTTGTACACGAGACAGTCAGCCCTTTTAAAGTAATATCCTTTGTTTCATTTTCGATGCGAATGACAGTTTCTTTTGTTGGGGTAATTACATTTATTTTTGATATATCTTCACCGGGCATAGGCCAATAAACGAGTTTTTCTTCTGTCCTGTCGAGATACCATTGCCCCGGCTCATTCATGCCTTCCCGGATATTCCAGACAATATATGTTTTGGCTTTTTCCTGGATATATTTGTGTCCTCCAGATACTTCAAGAACATAGAAACTTCCCGTGGGATACCCTGCGGGAACAGAGAATGTTACTGTCTGTTTTTTATCGTCCAGGCTTTTCAGCCCTACAAGTGATTCATCCCAACTGTGGAAGATTGTCAATTCCGCATTCCTGACATCAAGCCATGGGCCGAGATCGCCTATCTTATACTTCAATGTTGTTAGTTCTTCATCGGTGAATTTTCTTTCCCAGCCAATGTCACGTAACAAGGGTACGTTAAACCTGCTGAGATGTTCGAATGCCCCGGTTTTCGGCAGACGTGCCCGGGGTCTCATTTCGTCATTAACTAAAATAAGTCGGAAATCCCACGTTCTGTCCTTCACACCTTCCAGTTTGGCGGCATAGAAATCCCCATCCTTTTCCCAGTTTGTCACCATACGACCGCCGTAAAGAACGGGTGTTTCGCCGGGTGCCGCTTCAATCGTTAAACCGGAATCCACAGGCTCCAAAACTACTTCCACCTCGTAATATGCCCCTCCACGCAAAATAATTTTTCTAGGTTTTTCGGTTTTCACAGATCTTGCGGCATCGCGGGCTTTCATAATAGTTTTATAGGGCTTGTCGATTGTTCCGTTATTTAAGTCGCTACCATTCTGCGCAACATAAAACATAGCAGCTTTTTCTGCATCCTGTACACTTTCGCAAGCTAAAAAAATACATAAAATTACATATAATAGAAAATTCTTGAATAGAAACTTCATCTTTTTATTCATTTTTATATCTCTTTTAAATAAATATTTGTAACTCACTTGAGCAGTTCGGGACGGCGCGGAGCGCAGGAACGAATTGTGAGATCCCTGATCTCGCGCCTGAACTGTGTTATAATTTTACCAGATTATTTCTTTGACGAATATTTCGCCATCACCCAAATTAGATTGAGGTATCAATTTACCAACTAAACTGTGGTCATAGTCGTGAAAGCGAATCTTAATATTGAATGAGACAGAGGCATTCGGTTTTAGAGTGCCTGGAACAATTTTTTCCCTGCTCATAACTACTAATTCATCAACATCTGTTGATTCATCGTAGGCACCTTGAAAAATTTCTGTTGTTAGCTGTACATTTGTCAATGTGTATTGTGTGTTGTTCCTGATAACTCCGGATAATTCTAATCTATAATCAGGATGATTCAAGTACCTGGCATCTACACTTTCAACAATGAGTGTGCTTGATTTGAATTCGGTTGGTTGCGGTTCCTTCTTACTCACTTTACCTTTTGTTGCTTCCAGGCATCCGGCTGACAACAAACACAAAACAACACATACTGTGATTCTTATCATTTTTCCTCCATGGTTATGGTCATATTATACGTTTTATCATATTTTTTGTGTGTCATTTCCATTGCCCGTATGTTTCAAGATTATAACTGTTTCAGCTATGTCGCATAGGAATTGTGCATACTTCTCATTTCATCACGTATTTTGAATTTTTGCGGACAAACCTTTTCACACTCTCCACAACCATCACAGTCAAGATAATCGTGCCCTCTCCCATCAAGCGTAAGCGCTTGATAATGCTCTTTACGGTATCTTCCAGACTGCCCTATTCCCCTGCGGTACCTGCGCATCAGAGACTGTATTGGCATTAAATAACTGATTGGAACTTCGTTTGGACAAACACTTTCACAAGGCTTTTCACATACGCTGCAAACTCCACCGGCGATACGTTCGGCCCTGGCAACAATTTCTTTATACTCCTCAGGGGTTAAAGGTTTAAATGTCGCTGCAATTGCCGCATTTTCCATTAAATATTCAAGGGTAGCTTGGCCAGGAATAACAACATTTGTTCCGGGATGGGAAAATGAAAATCTCAGGCTTTCCTCGATTGTTATTGTTTCGTTAAGTTCACCGGGATTTTTAGGATTGTAATGGTGTAATCCACCGAACATTAAAGGCTTCATAATGATAGTAGCGACATTCAACTTGCGAGCTAAGTTCATGGCGCGGCCAAATTCCCGGGTCACTGGATTGTATGGCATTTCACAAAAATCGAATTCTCCGGATCGCATGGCAGTCATCGCCGACCAGACATCGTGAGTTGTAAGACCGATGAATCGGGTTTTCCCCTCTTTTTTTGCCTGTATCAACCCGTCCAAAAATCCGTTGTTAACTGCTTCGTTGTAATCCCCTATTTTAGAAACATCATGCATCATGTACAGATCCATATGGTCTGTCTTCAGGGTTAAAAGACTTGTTTCGATGGCCCTGAGCATATCCTCCTTTGTAGTATTCCAGACTGGTACCTTACCGGAGAGAATTATCTCATCCCGACGGTTCTGAGAAACTCTGCTGACTCGTCCCTCCGATACTCCATACCACCGTGCTGTGTCAAAAAAGTTTATCCCGAGATCCAGAGCGGTATTAATTAAAAGATCACTCTCTTCAAACGACAAACCGCCTGGTATACCACCACCTTCCTCACCGCAGAAAAAATAGGTCCCAAATCCGAGAATCTTTGTTTTCAATCCGCTTCGTCCCAAGGTTGTCGTAGGAATGTTTTCAGCCAACCGCACAAGGGGTTGGGAAATTGCATCTGATACATTCAATCCAGCTAATCCCCCTGATGCAATAGCAATTCCCATAGATGAAATGAAGTTTCTGCGCGATAGATTTGCCATGGATACCTCCTACATTATAAAGTTTACATAAAGTTCAAAAGCATAGTGAAAAACCTTTAACTGATCTTTAACTGTTGAAAAGAATAAATTCAGCAATTTCAATTACAAAATATTTTTACAAGACTTCCTGATCATTAATTTAGGTTCTAATACATTTAGCTTTTTTCTTGGTCTTTTTCCACTTATTATTCTTATTAACACTTCCATAGCTAATATTGCAATTTCTTTAACTGGCTGAGTTATTGTGGTAATAGGGGGTTCGATTAATTCTGAAGCAGGAAAATCATCGAAACAAATAATGGAAATATCATTGGGAACTTTTAAATTTGAATCTTTTATAGCTTTTAAAGCCCCAATAGTAATCAAATTACTCATTAAAAATATGGCGGTTGGTCTTTTTTCCAATTTTAATAATTCTATTGTTTTTTCATAGCTACTTTCAATTGAAAATTTTGCAAATTTAATTAAATTTTTATCTAATTCTATACCATTATCAATTAACTCCTTTTTATATCCCTCAAATCTTTCAAAACCTGTTGTCATTATTGTAGGTAAATTAATTACACCTATCCTTTTATGACCTAAACTTATTAAATATTCAATTCCTATTTTAACACCCATAATATTATCCAATTTGATTAAAATTTCATTTTTTATCCCTGAACTTCTGTCAACAAATACTACCTTTTCATCTTTCAAAATTTCATATTGTTTACTATTTTTGATAGCGGGTATAATTACAAAGCCATCTATGAATCTTTCTTTAAGAATTTCAATATAAATTCTTTCCTTTTTAGGATCTTCTTCAGTATTACATAAAATCACATTGTAACCACTTTTAAAAGCCACTTCCTCAGCATTTTCTACAAGACAGCTAAAAAATGGGTTTTCAATTCCTGTAAAAATTATCCCGATAGTTTTCGAAATTTTCTTTTTTAAAATACGTGCAATAAGATTGGGTTTATAATTGAGCTCATCAATTGCTTTTTTAATTCTTTCTCTTTTCTCAGGGGAAATGTAACCTTTGTTATTTACATATATTGATACTGTTGCTATAGATACATTCGCTAATTTTGCCACATCTTTCAGAGTTGTCATAGAATCCTCAATGTAATCAAATAAGTTAAAAAAATTATTATCTAAACGTTTATCTAAACGTTTATCTATACGTTTAGATAATAATTATTTTTGATATTGTCAAGAGTTTTTTTAATCAAAAAAATTCCTCGGAGTTCTACTCCGAGGTTATATTATCGAGATTAGCTAACCCGAATAATTCATAAACGTGAATGATAGGTGGTATATATCAATCATAAGCAATATTCAAAAAGATGTTTAAATGGTGAATTGTGCAAAAATGAATTATTTTTATTTTCAGAGTGTCATTTTACTCAATTAATCCGAGTTTTTGGCATAGAAAGACAGAGAACACCCTTGAGTGTGCCAAAAAATTGTATGTTCGGTTCACAAGAACAATGGTACGTTACGAGTGCGATATTTCTCACTATGGTTACCAATATATCTTTCACCGGGCACGAAGCAGGCAAGATAAAATGCAGCTTTGTTTTGAGTTCGCAAACTTCGGCCCCGATTTTAAGCAGTTTTAACCGTATTGTATCAAACTGGGCATTGGCAAGAGAAGTGCCGGCAAGCGCTTTTTCTCTGAATGTATGCATGATAACATATGCGGCGCTGTGAAGCATAACCCGAAAGCAATTTGCTATAAAACGGTGACATGACATTCGACCAGGCAACTGAATAGAGAACATATCTCTTTGCCGTTTGGCTGTTTGCCGGGACGGAGAATACTTGTCACCAGCCTGCCGGTTTGTCCTTCAAACACGTAAAGCGGCATGTAACAGTATTCATCGTGGTAACCATTGAACAAGCTCATCTGATGAGCGCTATGGGTTTCATCATCGGTATCATCCATATCTAAAATAAGTGCGTCCAGTGGACTCGTATATGATCCAATAAACTGATCGATAAAACTTCCGCTATTCGATACAGGTCTTTCGTACTTATGGAATTCTCAAAACGGGTAATGGTGGGTTGGCTTGCGAGGTCAGCCTCAGACGGAAGTCTGCCTTATGAGACCTTGAAGCCCGGATCGATTCTCAGATCATCAGCATCATTTGCATCTTCATGCCCACATATAATTTGAAATATCCGTTGCGTGAGGAGTTTAATAATTTCATGTTTTACATAACCTTGGTGACGCTTATCATGTATTGCCTCTGCAAGATTTCCTATGATTCCAATGCTGTTGGCGGTTTCTTTCATTACCAGTACTCCAACATCACTCGTGACGTCTCCACCAGAAAAATCAGCAGTTACTTTTTTTCCGGAAATGCTTGCAAACTGAAACGAAAGTTGTTTATTTTCTTCCAGGGCAGTGCCTCTTTGATTTTAGGGTCCGTTTTGAGGTTATTTGTGTGTAACCACAATATAATACAACCCTTTAATTAATGCACTGCCTTTTTTTGTGAATTATTCGGGCTAAATAAGCTTTATACCTATGCGATATGAATAGAACCCGCCTTTTGAGCCGGCAGGATTGAACAGTTCGATCATGTGTAATGCCAATTGGGCCACTGATGTTTGTCCGTTTCTGTCAGTCCCATAACCCCCCTTATCAACCAGATTCGGGGGAAGGTGGTCCAGCTCGCCGCGCTGGCTCTGCGTCGCAGCGGGAGGACCGGAAGGGGGCTTCTATAAAAAAATCTGCTTATGCACATACCTCATAATTAAGACTGAAACAGCCGCCTACCTGACGAGGTCATCGCGCGGCGGACCGAAAATGTCGAGGAGCACCGAGGGCTCCTCGAATGTCCAGGCGTTGTGCTCGATGCCGACCGGGGCGTGGTAGTAATCGCCGGGATTGAGGATTTTCTCGACTCCGCCGACCATGAAGCCCATCCTGCCGCTCACCAGATACCCCATCTGCTCATTGGCGTCATGCCTGTGAACGGAAAACACCTTGTTGGGCGGGAATTTGTACTCGACGATCTGGATATGCTCCCCGGTATAGATTACCCGCTCCACATCCCCTTCCACCACCTCCGGCTCGAAATCCGATCCCTTGAAAAAAAACCTGATGTTCTCTTTATCCACGTCCTGTGCTCCTTTACTGTTTAACCGAAAAGCCTGGTGAAAAATATCATCTGTACAGATACATGCTTTCAAGGGTCAGCACGAAGTGCTGATTTACCCGGATTATTCATAAATAGCCTGTTCATACAATTTTACTTATTGATTTAACTTACTTTAGATGCTGAAACGAGTTCAGCATGACAGTTGCTGAATTGTCACCCTGAACTTGATTCAGGGTCTCTACTGCACACCATATCCGAAAAAACGTATGAATAATCCGGGGTACATGCCCTTGACAGCAAATGAACAACATATTTCATTATCGAGCGCGTGAAAAAATACTTTTTCACCGCCCTCCGAAATACTGAGACCAGAATTTCGCCACGCCGAGCGCAACCACATACAGAGAGAAAAGAAAAGTGATGGCGAGCACGATATTTCTTCCCGGACGGGCGGTATACTTACCCATGTACTGTTTCTTGTTGATGAAGTACAAGAGCACCAGAAGCGCGATGGGTGCCATGATCAGATTCCCGGCCATACCGAGAATCGCCTGAAGGAGACCCTCGAGCCTCCAGAACGGGGAGATGAGACCGGGCAGGACGATGTACAGGGCGAATGTCCACTGGAAGAGTCTGTTCCCCTCGCGGAACCTCCAGTTTTTATCGAGGATGTCGAGGGTGAAATACACCATGATGAGCGCCACCGAAATCATTGTCGTAAACGCAGCGACCAGGAGCCCGAGCGAGAATATGGGCGTCGCCAGGTGCTTGAGGGCTTCGGGGAGCGCCGGAGCGATAACCTTCCCGGCATCATAGACTGAAGCGATCTGAGAAAAGTGAATGCGGCCGCCCGAGCCGTCATACACGTTATGGAGCGCGGTCACCCCGGCGACGACGACTATTACCGAAAAGCCGCCCCAGATGTATCCGAAATTGATCACCGATTTCCTGAAATTCTCCTTCAGGTTGGCTTCCGAATAGTCCGCATCGCTCGTGAAATAACCGAAAGACAGAAAGACAGCCGCCGGGAGCGCCTGCCCCGCAATTGCCATGAGCTGCATGAATCCGGAGCGTACAGCAGTGGAATTCACAACCTGAATGTCCTCGGGTATCTTGGGGATGAGACCCTTCACCAGGCCGATCCATGTCTGCGGCTGGAATAGCCCCTTGATCGCCACGATGAGGAAACAGAGGAGAATAAGCATGAGCAACCAGGTCATGACCTTCTGAAGGCGTTTGAAACCACCGGTAATCGATGAGATGAGGACAAGCGCCACAAGCACGACAGCGGTGATAATCCGTCCGGGTGTCGCCGCACCGGTGGCAGGGAGGTTAATGCCGAACAAACCGTACACCGCCTCGGTCATCACCGACACCTGGCTCACATTGATCACGAGAATATTCAACAGGAGCTGGGGTATAAACACGAACCACGCTAATACGGGCCATAAGTCAGTCTTGATCATGGCGAACATGCCCCGGTTTCCGCTCATGACGCCTATCCGCGAACTGGAATCGTTTGCGAAGATGACCATGGGTATGACATAGAGCGCAACCCACAGCAGGTCAAAACTGAACCATGTACCGGCAAGAAGCCTCGTCGACACGCAGCCTGCGCCGATCATCCCTGCGGCCATGACGGCAGCAGGGCCGACAACCGTACTAAAAAAACGGGTGATCGGATTGTTTGCGAGAATGTTTGACATGGCGGAAGATTACCTCCTTGAAGCTATGTAATGAGAGTAACATCCTGAGAGGGCTTTGAAAAAGTTTTTCACAAGCACCGTAATCATTCCTGTTTTTCTTCCTTCTCATACAATAATATACAATCATGGGGGTCGGAGGGAAAAGCCTTATATACCGTTATCAGGGCCAGCATTCCCACGAGCCGTATCCGAGAGCAGGCAAATCAGCAGCGGTACCCCTGCGAAGCCTCTTAGAACAGTGCCGGATCAGGCAGGTCCGAAGCCGCACCATTCGCGGATAAACCGGAGAAGCACCGCTGATTCACGGGCGATGTCACCGAGCACGACATGCTCGTACCGTGTGTGAGCGTCGCCGATGTTCCCGCAGCCGGTTGCGACAGCCGGTATACCGAGAATATTGGTGTAAAACCACGCATCCGATGACGCAGGCATGGCGGCGATGTCGTTGGGAACACCCATCCCGCGGTAACAGTCGCGGAGCAGTCGCACAAACGGGAGTTCCGGGTCAACCTTGCTCGTGTCGTGTCGGTACTGGAATATCATCTCGAAATTGTCACGCAGCCATTCCGGACCACGGGTTCTTATACGCTTTTCCATCTCACGCATCACCTCCTCCTTGGAGGTCGTGAGGAGTCCGAACACACCCTTGAACACCGCTCGCTCGGGCGCCATTGCCGGCCAGTCTCCCGCTTCGAGCTGCCCGAATGTCACCGGCATGGGATTCTCGAATTGTGCGAACAGCGGATCGTCGTTGATGGTCGCGGCAAGCAGTTCGTCATGGTAGTCCTCGATGATCTTCATCGCCTCAATCGCCATTTTCAGGGCGCTCACCGTCGTTCCCGCCGATCCCGAATGACCGGCGCGGCCGTGCACAGTCCCGGTGAACCAGACTGCGCCGCGAATGGAGGAGAGGATGTTGTTCGAGGTGGGCTCGAGATTGATACAGCAGTCCGCCCGCTCACCGTTGCGGATCAGCGACAGAGTGCCATTCCCGCCTGTTTCCTCCTCGATCACGATATGGAGGATGACATCCCCTTTTGGCCGGACACCGAGCTTTTTCATCGCCCTGAGAACGGTCCATATCGCCGCCACCTGCCCTTTGTCGTCGCAGGCTCCGCGGCCGTACATTGCCCCGTCTTTGATAGAGGGGTCGAACGGGCGTTCCTGTCCCTTCGAGGGTGGAACCACATCCACATGGGCGTTGAAAACGACGCTCTTCCCTGTGCCGTCCCCGTTGAGCATAACGCGGACATTCGGACGGTCGCTGTATGGCCTTTCATCGAGCCTGAACGAGTAATCCGGGTCGTCGACGATCGATTCGGGCACCGTAACAAGCTCGCGGACATCCGCAAGCCCCTGAAACCGCTCATGGACCCATTTCATCGCAGGTCCCTCGTAGCCACTGATGGATTCGAACCTGAGAAGCCGGTCGAGAAATGCGGTCGTTTCGCCGAGCAGCCCCGTGCAGGTATCCATTATATCCTGATCGTTTCTCATCCAATCACCATCGTCTGCTTAATTGTGCCCCGAATGTACCCTTACAGACCCGAGAGTACTTTCTCCATGATGTCGAGGCTCTCGTCCGCCTCGTCGCGGGTGATCACGAGCGGCGGGGCGACGCGGATCACATTGCCGGACACCGCTCCGATGATCAGGCCGTTCTCGCAGCATGTCCTGATGATGGTGCGGGTCGTTTCCGGATCACGTGCCTTCGTCTTTTTATCTCTGACGATATCGAGGCCAATCACGAGGCCGCGTCCGCGGACATCGCCGAGGTACCGGCACTGCTCCTGCATGGCAGTCAGGCGTTTTTTCATGTGTTCGCCGATCACGAGGGCGTTCCGGACGAGGTTCTCCTCTTCGAAGATGTCGAGAATGGCGTGGGAAGCGGCGCAGCAGATGGGATTTCCGCCCCAGGTCGAGCTCATCTCCCCCTCGCCGAGGGACTCCATGATGCGTGATTCCGCCGCGAGGCAGGATATGGGCATCCCCGAGCCGATACCCTTCCCGATGGGCAGGAGATTGGGCCGGAGTCTCTCCCACTCGAGGGCGAAGAACGTTCCGGTTCTTCCGAAAGACGACTGAATCTCGTCGAGGATGAAAACGATGTTACGGCTCCTGCACCACTCCTCCAGGGATTTAAGAAATCCTTCAGGCGGAAAGATAAAGCCCGCCGCTCCCTGGTAGGGCTCAATGATGAGCGCCGCAATCGAACCGGTAGACTGTGCTTTCACCGAGGTGTCGAGAAACTCGAGGCACTGCCCTGCCACATCACGATCGCCAGAACCGAACGGGTTGCGGTAGGGGTCGGGGAACGGGACGCAGATGACACCGGGCACAACCGGACCGTAGAGTTTCTTTGTCCCCATTGTGCCTGCGATGCTCATCGTACCGATGGTTCTGCCGTGAAAAGCGCCAAAGAACGATATCACCTCGAAGTTACCGGTGAAACGCTTCGAGACACGGAGAGCCGCATCGACCGCCTCAGACCCGACCGTGGCAAAAAACGCCTTGTCGAGGTTGTCGGGTGTGAGCTTCACCATGCGCTCCGCGAGGGTGATGCGCTCCACTGTCGGGAAATCGTAGCAGTTCATCAGTCTTTTCGCCTGGTCGGCAATCGCCAGGGCAAGTTTCGGGTGTGAGTGCCCGACGTTCGTTACGAGCACGCCGCTTGTCCAGTCAATGAAGCGGTTGCCGTCCACATCCCAGACGGTGACGCCTTCGGCATGGTCCCAGACGATCGGCGCCTGGAAATTCAGACACCGTGATTCATACTTCTCCGATAGTGCCCTGTATTTCAACGAATTCGGCCCCGGGATCGGGGTCTTCACCTGTGCAATCATCGAATGCGCTCCTTATATGGCACGGAACCGGCGGTATCAGCGCGGCAGCACCGTTCTTAACCATTCGCCGGTGGTTATTTTCTCATTTTCAGCCGTACATCCGGGTGTTCGAGGACCTCATGGTTCAGGATGCTTTTCGGCAGGCCGCCGTCCAGAATCACCTTGAGGTCGTCAATGATCATGTGCCGGATGTCCCACCCGCCTTCCTCGCTGTACCAGGCCATGTGGGGGGTCAGAATGATGTTGTCGAGCCCGATGAGCTCGTACCCCCTGGGCGGCGGCTCGCTTGGATGAACATCGATGCCCGCCCCGGCGATAACACCATTCTTCAGGGCTTCCGCAAGGTCGTGCGCGTTAACGATCACCCCGCGTGAGGTGTTGACAAGGACGGCGGATTTTTTCATCAGGCTGAATGTGCGGGCGTTGAACATCCCGCGGGTCTCGTCGGTCACCGGCACATGGATGGTGACAATATCCGACCGCCCGAGCAGCTCTTCGAATTTCGTATGCCCGATGCCGAAAGCCTTTTTCCGTTCTTCCGACAGGTACGGGTCGCAGACGAGTATATTCATGCCGAACGACCGCATTTTTCTGAGCACGATGCTGCCGATGTTGCCGCAGCCGACAATGCCGAGCGTTTTCCCGCCGATGCGGTACACCGGGTAGATATCGTCCATTATAAGCTTCCCGGTTTCGACCAGCCTGTCGAAAATCCTGAATTGTATGTGGAGCTTACGGTATATGGCGAGCATGAGCATGATCGCCTGTTCCGCCACATCCTCGCTCGAAGCGGTTGGCTCGTTGGCGCATACAATCCCGCATCTTGTCGCCGCCTGCACATCGAGATTGTCATACCCGATGCCGTGACGGATGATGACCTTAACCTTTTTCAGGCCGTCGATAACAACCTCGTTCACCTTCGCCATGTTGACGAGGAGAATGTCGGCTTCGGCGACATGCTTGAGGATTTCATCGGGCGGGGCGTTTTTGAGTTGGTAATACGAGAAGTCGATCCCCAGATTCCCGCACTGCTCCTCCTCCCATACGAGATCGGGCTCTATGTAATCAGTGATTTTGAAAACAATCCTGGCCGGCATTCCATCTCCTGACAGTGTTTGAACAAAAGATAAATGTTTTCACCAGACTTCGGATGATGTCCCGTGAATGAAACCCGGCGGGCTTACAGGGTATCGAGAACGACCACCGTTCCGCCCGCTTCGGCGCTCTTGTGGACGCCGACACAGATCTTCGAGACCTCAAGACCGTCATGCGCATCCGCGTACATGCCTTTCAGGTTCCCGATTTCGCCGCCGTTGAGCATATAGTTGAGATGGTCGCCGAATTCCATGATGGACTCGATACCGTAGCCGCCGTAGAAAACCTTTCCGTCCGGCGTATGCTTCTCAGCATAGACACCGAGGTTGTATGATTTCTGTGTTTGACCTTTGAGACATGCGCCTGCACCGCGGTCCTGGCTGTCGATTTCAAAAATCCCTTCGGTGCCGATGACCCTGATACCCTGGTTGACGATTGCCTCGAACCCTTCCGGCAGGGTCCACCCGGCATCGACAGAAAAAGAGGCGCCGTTCTCGAACACAATGTGCGAGGAGATGTTGTCCCAGAAATCGAGGCCGTGGCTTCTCAGCTTCTCGCGGCGGCCGGTAGCGAACACCCTGACACCGTCAGATTTGATGACCCATCGTATCAGATCGACGAAATGCACGCCGATGAACCAGTAGGGAGACGATCCGGCTGGCCAGTGCCTGAACCAGTCGCGGGAAACCTCGATACGGTCCTCCATGTAAGCGTAGCCGTACTGGATTGTCCCGAGCTCTCCTTCACGGATGGCGCGTTCGAGCTCGACATGATACATGTCGAGCCGTTTATGGAAATCGACCATCATGATTTTATCGGAATGTTTTTCAGACGCCGCCACAATCCTCCTGCAGTCATCCATGGTCGTCGCCATGGGCTTTTCACAGAGCACATGGCAACCCATTTCAAGCCCCGTCACCGCGATATCAGTATGGAGATGGTCGGGAGTCACCACCGTGATCCCGTCAAGTTTCTCTTTTTCGATCATGTCGCGAAAGTCCGCGTAGGTCCTCACTCCCCATTCCTTCTCAACCTTTGCGCGGGCTTCACCCTTGATGTCGGCGAGCGCGGCGAGCTTGATTGTGCCTTGGTTCTGCATCTGGGTGAACGCCTTCAGATGCCACTGGCCAAAAATGCCGCCCCCCACAATTCCAATTTTTCCGATTCGTGCCATATCTATTCCCTTCGATTAAACTGAGTGAAGTATCGTATTGATTGTATACCGCCCAGTGAGCGGAAACATGAGCATGGTATATAAAAAATAACTTTGAATAATAATCGATACTTCCCGCCGTGTCAAGGATAAGAATCCCGCAAGAATCCCCTTATCCTTCCCCTTTATGCTTCGCATCCGGCTCACCCGGGGGAGTCCTGCTGATATAATCTGATTCCCCACTTCATGACATCGCAGGTAAATCATTACAACATGGGGCTGGCCCAGAAGAGGAGCGGGTCGCCAGATGATTTGTTGACGGGGCTATTGTCCGGCGCGGAACGTCCCTGCGGGACAGCGGAAGCCGCGGATGCGCTAAAAAGCACAGTGGCGCCTGCATAATCAATTGTCCTGATAAACTCTCTGCGATTCATGGTTCACCTCTGCGGAGTAGTTTATTTATTAATATCACCCGCGGTATGTCACCTCGACGTAATACGCTCCCGACGGTCCGCCGTCGTACCGCTGACCGGTAAACCAGCATTCGAGGAAGGCAGGGCCCTGTCCGGCGCGAATTTCGAAGGTCGCCGCCGTTTCGCCACCATGAAGCTCCTGGTTTCTTCTCTCGGAACCGCACCACAGATGTGCCGAACCCGCTTTGAGCCGTCTCGCGTCTTCGGATGCACTGTGCGGAAGTTTGAGCAGGGTGAAGGCATAGGTTCCGGGGCGTGTGAATTCGACCGCCCATGATCCCATGGTACCTCCCGGTATGCGCCTTCCGCCGACGAGATAAGGTTTGTCGAGGGCAAGCGCTTCGAGGCAGTCCTGAATCCAGAGCGGAACCCTCAGCCAGTCCGGTTCGCCCGGGGTGACGAGCGAAGACCGCCAGTCCATGCAGGTGAGGAGTGCAGGGTTTTCGGCGTCCGAACAAAGCCTGATATGCTGCGGTGTCTCAAGCCCCGGGAAAACCTCGTCCCACCATGCATCGTAGGCAATGCGCATGGAATTCGCCTCATCGTGATACCGGTCGATGACATTCACCTGTTCCCCGGGGTCTGATTCTATGTCGTACAGTTCACGGTAATCGACCAGCCGGAACCGCTGAGACCGTACCGAGCACTGCTCGTATTTCTGCGGCTGCCCCCCGGCGGGCCAGCGGCCCACATGAGTCATGAGGAACCGGTCGGGCCAGTCTCCCGTATCCCCTGCAAGGAGCGGAACGAGGCTGATTCCGTCCAGTTGCCTGCCATGGGGCAGTTCAGCGCCGCAGAGTTCCACGAGGGTAGGAAGGAGGTCAATATGCGCTCCAATCCGGACAATATCATATCCGCCGCCAATCATCCCCGGCCATCGGAAAAAGCACGGCACGCGGACGCCTCCTTCATGAGCTGTTCCCTTGCAGGCGCGCATCCCAGCGTTGTACAGACCCAGGCTGCACGCCTGGGCCGACCCGTTGTCGGTCATGAAGATGACAAGCGTTTTTTCCTCGAGGCCCATCAAGCGGAGCCCCGACAGGAAACGTCCCACATTATCATCGATATTCGTAATCATCCCGTAAAACCGTGCGGCATCGTCGCCAATACCTTGCGCGGCATAGGGATCGGACCATCGCGGAGAAACCTGCAGGGGTTCATGGGGCGCGTTGGGTGTGATGTAGGCGAAAAAGGGGCGGTCACGGTTTTTGCCGATCCACGAGAGCGTGGCGGAGAAAAAGATGTCAGTACAGTATCCGTTGTTCTTCTCCCAGACGCCGTTGTGGTTGAGTATCGGGTCGAAATAGGTGTTCCCCCAGTAGTCCGGGGTCTGCGTAATGCCCCCGCCGCCATGAAACAGGCATTCCTGAAACCCGCGGTCCATGGGACGGCAGGGGAAATTGTCGCCGAGGTGCCACTTGCCGAAAATCCCCGTGGCGTACCCCGCTCCGGCAAGCATGTCGGCGATTGTCACCTCCTCTTCGCGGAGGAGGCTTCTCCCGAGTATCGTATGGGTGATCCCGCAGCGGAACTCGTGACGACCTGTCAGCAGAGCCGCCCGTGTCGGTGAACAGGTGGGACTGACGAAAAAGCGGCTGAAACGTACACTTTCCCGGTAGAGGTGGTCGATGTGCGGAGTCTTGATAACCGGGTTGCCATGACAACCCAGGTCACCGTATCCCTGGTCGTCGGTCATGATGAGCACCACGTTCGGGCGCGATTGGAATGTCGTGCGGGCCGCTTGCACCGCAGGATTCACCGACGCGCAAGCCAGCGCACCGGCGCCTCCCGCAGCGCACCTGATGAAATCGCGTCTCGATGGTTGTTTCATGTCGCAGCCTCCTTTTCCCCTCCGGTTACAGCATCGCAGGACCCGAAACAACCTGTCCCGGCAGAATTATCCTACTTTATATATAACGATGATGGATGAATCACGCCAATGAAAAAAATATTGACAAATCAGCGTTTTCACCGCTTTATATCGGTATCAGGCCATCATGGGTGATTCTGAGTGATGGTGCAATCATTTTTTTTAGGGGCAGGTTGTTTCTCATGCGTATAACCGGTTACACTTTCGGTGAAATCACTATTGACGGTAAGAATTACTCACGCGATGTGATTATCTCAGGGAACACGGTCTATCCCAACTGGCGGAGGGAAAAAGGGCACAAAGTAAAACAGGCGGACCTTGAAACCGTTCTAACCGCTCACACAGTCCGGATTTTCATCGGCACCGGATACTCCGGCATGGTGCACGCCGGTCACTCACTCGAGTCGTACTGCAGTGAACATGGTATCGAACTCAAATTGATGAGGACGCAAAAAGCGGTCGAGCGGTTCAACCAGATCGGGCCTTCCGACGATACCATCTGGGCGCTTCACCTCACCTGCTGAAACCGTTTACTGCTCTCCCGAAAACATGTTCTTTCCTGGCGATCCTCATGGGAGGCGTGAAAAAATACTTTTTCACCTTTCTCAATACAAAAGCATGACTGTTATATTTTGTTGGGTTGCCAGCGGTCATTGCCCTTGATTTTTTTATGGTGAATATGTTATCTTATTTATCTCCGGCATACCGATAACACACAACACAATCACAAACAGATACAGCAGGCATACAAGGAGGAACATTCATGGCAAGCACATTTACCTTCAAGGCAGCAGACAAGTGCAGATACGACCTTGTCGCGCTCGGTGAGGTGATGATGCGGATCGACCCCGGCGATGTGCCCACCGCACGCGCACGGGTCGCCCGTATCTGGCACGGCGGCGGCGAAACCAATGTCGCCGAGGGCGCCGCGGCCGCGTTTGGACTCAGGACAGCCGTCGTCACCGCGCTCGTCGACGATGGTATCGGCCGTAACATCGAATTCCAGCTCAAGGAAGTCGGTGTGGATACATCGAACATCATCTGGTTCAACACCTCCGGCAAGGGCGAGCATTCCACCGATGGCAAGGGAACGCTCCACAACGGCATCAACTTCACCTGGAAAGGCAAGGGTGTCCTGCCCTCGGTGACCGAGTATTACCGCGCCCATGCGGCGGCAACCGCCCTCAAGCCCGGCGACTTCGACTGGGACGGGCTGTTTTCAAAGGGTGTGCGCTGGTTCCATACCGGCGGGATTTTCACCCTCATCGGCCCGAAGACCTCGGATTTCGCCCTCGAGGCGATGAAGAGCGCAGGCAGGCACGGCTCCTTCCGCTCGTTCGACCTTAACTACCGCTCGAAAGTCGAGCCGGACAAGGAGAAAGCGCGGGCGATAAACCGTAAGATAGTCGCCGAAACCGAGTTCCTCGTGGGCAACCAGGGCGACTTCTTCGACGCGCTCGGCTACGAGACCCGCAAGGTCGGCAAGGACGAGCCCATGGATGTCTTCATGGACGCCTACGCCGAGACGCTCCGCACTGTGGCGAAGGATTATCCCAACCTCAAGCTCATCGGCACACAGCTCCGCAGCGCGCTTTCCGCCGACATGATCAACTGGGGCGCGGTGCTCTACGATATCGCCGGGGACAAAATCTACCAGGCGGTCGTCCGCGAGCGCATCGAAATAGCCGACCGTACCGGCGGCGGCGACTCGTTCTGCAACGGTGTGGCTGGTGCCCTCATGATGGGCAAGACCACTGAAGAAGCGGTCGATTACGGCGCGGCGCACGGTATCATCGTCCAGGAATTCCCCGGCGATACCACCATGGCGACCCTGTCGATGATCGAGAAAGAAATCAAACGCGCCAAATCGGGCGGCGGCGTGAGTGCCCTCCGCTGACAGACGTCCGGGACACGACGTACACGTAAGCATATAACAGGAACGGAGACTACATCATGGCACAGTATAAGTACGATATCAAACGGGTCGACTCGGCACTCAGAAAAAGCGGCGTGGTCGTGGTGATGAACAAGAGCCACATCCAGGCGCCACGGCATTTCGTGGATACCATGTGGGAGGTCTATAAGGCCGGATATGTGAGCGAATGCACCTTCCGTATCGACCCCGGCCTCCTCATGGAGGGGATGCAGGAGCTCATCAAGCGCCGTGCGGCTGCACCGGCTGACAGGCCCTTCGTCCTCGGTGTCGGCTCCATCATCAATCCGATGGAGCTCGAAACCGCCATCGACATGGGCTTCGACATGATTGTCGCCCCGGCGAACGTCATGGGCGGTTACGCTCCCGGCATCGAGTTCGTGAAAATCGCGCACGCCGCGAACCGTTTCACCGCGCCCGCAGTGTTCAGCCCGACCGAACTCGGCTACTTCATCGAACGTGAGGACGGCAACGAGCCCGACGCGATAAAGATATTCCCGGCACGGTCTCACGGCCCCAAAGGTATCGGCGACCTCCTCGCCCCCTATGTCCGCGACCGTCACAAAGACCGTATCATCATGCCCACCGGCGCGGTCGATTTTGTGACCGGGCCCGAGCACATCAAGGCGATCTCGAAAGCCGGATTCTTCCCCGTGCTCGGCATGAGCGCCCCGCTGGCGATAGTCGCGGACAAGAAGGCTCCGGGAAATCTGGATGTCATCCGCGAATCTCTCACGGTGTTCAGGGAGAAGTTCGAGCAGGCGAAGGCGGAAAAGAAGTAAAAAGGGACAGCGGAAAGAGACAAAAAGGGACGACGTTTCTCGGCGCTGTCCCTTTTTTATTGCGGATTTCGGATTGCGGATTGCGGATTGAAAAGAAATGAATGCGGACACCGGGGCAATCTCCGATACAATTCAAAAATATATTGACATGTTTGGTAACAGTGCTATATTGTGAACATGGGTTTAGTTGGGTTGTATACAGTATATATAAATTCAGGAACATCTTAAATTAAATGACTCAACATGTTGATATTTATAATTATATACATTTTAATGGTATTTCACAGGATCTTTAAAGAGGTTTTTATTATAAAAATAAAATACAATACACTTGTGCCTACAGGATAGCACCATGACAGCATCCGAAATAGCAGCGTGGTGGGGTGCTGCGATAGGCTCTTTAGTCTTTCTTTGGGACATTTATAAGTGGGGAAAGTCGGGCCCGCAATTAGAGGTGTCCGCATCTCCGAACATGGTCACGTGTGGAGATCTTTCCGCCACCTATGGAAAGGGTCCTTTTATTCTAGTCGAGGTTCGTAACAACGGCGACAGAAAAACAACAATTACACATTGTGTCGGTTTTTGCTACTCCAGCCGGTTGCGGAAGATGCTTAGGCTCCGACCTGAGGAGGAATTCATAGTACCCAATCCATTACCTGGGAAGGTGCCACATGTTCTTGAGCCAGGAGAACGTTGGATGGGAATGCTTGAACAGAACGAGGAACTTATCAAAATGAGTAAAGAAGGTCATCTTTGCTTAGGAATATTTCACTCTGGAGCGCGTAAAGCAGTCACATGCCATGTCATTATTCACCAGAAGTGATGCTCAACTACCAAGTTCACCGTTTTGTCAATCCCCGAGCTGCTCGGCTTCCTAAACAGCGATTCGAAACGTTATGTGAAAGTCTATATTGTGAAGCGTTTAAAACAAATTTCAAAAATTGTTATAATAATTGGCGTGGTATTTGGGGGGGTATTTTTCTCTGTAAAGTCAGATTATGAATGGGCGGATTTAATCATAGAGCAAGAAACTCAAAAAGGTTGGACTGTCATTGCAAAGCAAGATAATTTTGTGGACATAACAGTTCCCTGGACGATAATAAAAACACCTGTTACTGGTTTGTGGTTCATCAATAATAACAACACAAAGAAATTGAATCAGGAAATATATTTAACTTATATACTACACGTTTCATATGATTATTCCCGGACTGATAGGGAAGAATATTTGGAGCTTGTAAATATCAGAACGAGAGAATCATCGTTTCTTGATCCAAAAGAAGCCCTTTCAAACCTGAATATCAATAAACTAAAGTGGTATAAGTTTGAAACTGGCATGCCAGGACATCAAATCATTGAATATTTGGTACACTATGACAAAATATATTAGTATTGCATTAAGAATCTTATGACATATTTATATATCCCTTTTTTTGTTATCAATTATAATATCAGTTATTTGTGTGTATATTTCTGAGCCTAGTTTTTTTCATTTTTGGCGCAGGCTTACTGACACATTTAGTCAATTTAATATTATTAACTTTATAATCATGTTTGTATTGATTTTGCCTGCAATTGGTTTTTATAAATTGAGTGATTATTTGAATAACAAAAGCACCTAACAATTCAAACCAGCCACCCAACCACACAGCTTGCCGCTGTTTTGGCTTTAGATTTCTATGTTAGGAGAAAAATGAATAAATTATTTAAATACTATATTTTGCTGTTTTTCATAATGGTTTCATCCTTAGTATATGCACAAGATACCGACATATATGCGTTTAAATTAAATCAAACTCAAAAATTTTCCACAAAAGACCACCCAAAAGCAAAAGGAATAAATATCAGTTTAGAATACCCAATAAACTGGGAAGCAAAAGAAGGAGAAAGACCAAATATAGTAAAAAAATTCTCAAGAGCTTTAGAAAATGGATCATCAGTCATATGCCTTGTAGTTATAAAAGATTTACCTTCACAAATTAAAATATTATCTGATGAAGATATAGCCAAAGAAATGTTCTCAGAAGAAGTAATAAAATCTATGTTTCCTGGCAATTCAAAATTATTAGAACATATTCATACAAAATATGATGGGCAGCAGGGGGCTTTAAGTTCTTTCGCCACAGTTGGAGAACAAAGTGGTTTACAATTGTATAGTGTTAGTCTTCAACATATTTTCATATATTCTAAGAAAATAATTTGCATACGTTGTACAGTTGGTGGCCTTTTAAAAAATTCCAGGGAAATAGAAGAATTATATATTAATTATTTTCCACTTTTTCTTCAAATAGGCAATAGTATTGTAATCAATGATAAGTGGAATAAAAAATAATATAATTGAAGAATCATCTGCCATGGAAATTGCCTTTTTTGAAATCGTTGAGTTGAGTGGTTTTATTATACCTCTCCTTCCTGAAGTAATAATTATTACCATTGTTGGTACTATCCCCTTTTTATTTTTCAAAAAAACCCGTTGTTGGAAAACAATTATTTCTATTCTATTTATCGTAGCTGGGTGGGTTTATGGCAAAATTATGGTAGGAAATTATTTCCTGAATTTTTACAAGATGAATGTCAAGATGAATATTTCAAACCCAGAAATATTTGCAGAAATATTTGCATATGGAATATTTTTTCTTTACCTCGTAACTTTTGCAATTACTCCTATAGCGATATTTAAAATTAACAAGAAAAATAAATGGAGACATTTTCTTTGGTTGATTCCTTTACTACTTGTGTACATTGGTCTGGAAATAAATCAGATCTTTTGGGATGTTTTGATGTCATAATAATGAACTTATAACATGACATTCCAGCAGATAAAAACTACGTTTATTACCACTGAATTTAAATGTTATAACCCTCTCCTTTGTTGTCCCGGATGTTCTCTTCTCCCACCCCCAATGTATTCACCGTAATCCCCTCAATAATCACCGGTTATATCGATATATCCTGTCCCCTATGAATTCTGTCGTCATGCGGTTTTTGTATCTGAGGAAGATTGTGGTTCCATGCAGGAGACCCTGTATCTGCTGAACATACCCGGCATGCGTGAATCGATTCGCGAAGGTCTGGATACGCCAATCGAGCAATGCTCAAAGGATGTTGAGTGATGAGCTCTTAAGGATCATTCGGATGGATGTATATGCCTGTCGCAGGGGCAACCCCCTTGGATTACCCTCATAACCAGGTCATTAGATTTTTTCCTTTTCTCAATCAAAATGTGTTATTTTAAATGTAATAAAATGATTTACAGGGAGAGTGCTATGACACACATAACGATTGACGATGAGAAATTGAAAGATTTGCTGAAATCGGCTCTTGTTGAAACCCTCGAAGAACATCGCGATCTTGTGCAGGACATTGTGGAAGAAGCTATGGAAGATATTGGCCTTGCACATGCCATAGAGCAGGGGCTTGGCAGCGAATCCATCCCGCGTGGGGAAGTATTTACGATCCTTGGGGAGGCCGGAGAGTGAAGGCTGAGTTCAAGGACAGTTTTGCTAAGGACCTCAAGAGTGTTAAAGACAAAGGGCTGTTAAAATCTGTTAAAGATGTCATTGAATCTGTTGAGAAAGCAAACTCATTATCAGAGATTCAGAATCTGAAAAAGCTTGCGAGTGGCAACAACTTTTATCGGTTGAGAGTTGGCAATTTCCGTATAGGTATCTTGTTAAAGAATGACACTGTTATCTTTGTCAGGTTTCTGAACCGTAAAGACATATACAAATACTTTCCCTGATATATTCCGCGAGTTGTTTCCACCCTCGTCAGGGGGGATAAGACTGTCGTGCCAGACATTCCCTCTCTTGATGCAGGAGAGGGACCCGAAGTGTGAGTTCGGGGCAGGGCGAGAGATAGCAGGCATGTTACCCCGGAGTAAAACTCCGAGAAATTCTTCTGATTAAACTGGCAACCCCCCATTTTTTTTATTCTCTAATAGGATTGATCAATACTATCAATATCATGTATGTTCGCTCTGTGCTTGCCCAAAGAACGAACCAAAGAAAGGGCACGTGAATCGTCCCGGAGGAATCGTTTCCCCACCCGCTCGTTTTCCGCGTTAAGCCATTTTTTGAACCGCCTGTATCCCTCCTCGCCGTCCTCCCAGAAATCCACCGTCCGGAGCGTATTGTTCTGGAGAAGCGGGTCCTCGTCGTCACGGATCATGCCTGCACCGACCGCACGCATGAATTCGACTGTGCCGGGGACCGGGCTGAAGAGCGCAGGACGGACCTTGATACCGTTGTCCAGCGAGAAAGCTATGGTGTCGAGCACTTCGTCCATGGTCTGTCCCGGCAGGCCGATAAGGACATACGCTCCCAGGTCGTCCGGTAAATACCCCGTACCATAGAGCGCCTCGGCCGCCGACCGGAATTCGTCACAGGTGACTTTCGAGGAAAAATCCTGCGCGCGCTCGTGGGATGCCGTTTCCAGACTCAGCCGTACCGTCGTCATCCCCGCCTGCTTCATCAGCCTGGCGGTCTGGGTCGTTATCCCGCGGACATGGAGACCGTTCGGCGAGTGGAGGCGAACGCGGTTTTTGCGCTCGATAAGCGCTGTAAAGAGCGGGATAGCGTGGCTTCCGGGGTCGATAAGGAGCGCATCGTCGCAGAACGCGATATCCTCGACACCCCTTTCTCCGAGGCGAAGAATCTCTGCGGCCGTTTTCTCCGGATCCGCGCGCTCGAACCCGTCGAACAGGAGCCGTGAAGCACAGACCGTGCACCGCATGGGACACCCCCGCGTGGTAAGCACAGGCGCTGTCTTCAGATTGTCGTACAACTCCCATGCCGGGGCAGGCCAGCGGTCGAACTCATCCGGCACCACGGGACCCTCACCGGTTTCTCCGCCAGCCGCCTCCACCGCCTCGATGATACGAAAGGGAGAATTATCCGTTATCACGACACTACTGTCGCTATATTCACGGGCATGATCGGGACAGAGTGTCGCGTAAATCCCCCCGAGAACAACCGGGACATCCGGCCAGAGTTCACGAACAAGGGAGATAACACGAAATGCACCGGGATACCAGTAGGTCATAGCACAGGATACTAAAATAGTATCCGGTTTTTCACCCGCAGTTACGAGCTTTATGAACGCGTCATCCGAGATGCCGTAACGGCAGAAATATCGTGGAACATGAACGAGACAGTCAGGTTTCGCAATTATTTCACGGCGGAATTTACCCGTGTTATACCGCCCCTTCACAGACGGTTTGCCGTCGGAACCGGACGGTTGAAACCTGTCGAGACAGTCAACGAGACGGACCTGGTGTCGCCTTTCCCGCAGGAACGAAGCGACATAGAGAAGCCCGAGCGGTTTTACCCAGAAATCGTACGCCGCGAAATCGGTGATCCATGGGTTTATAAGCAGAATGTTCATTGATATGGTCAGCGTTATGGATTTCAGGATTCCGGGTCATACCGGTGACGGTCATCAGGTGTCGCACCGGCTTTCTGGCTTGATTTCTTCGCCCTGACCAGAGAAGCCCGGGTTATTGCATCCCTTCCGAAACGGTCCCTGATGTTCGCGAGGACATCCTCGACTTTTGCAGTGCGTGCGGTTTCCTCGCCGAAAAGCGATGTCTGTTCTTCGTCCTGGAATCCGGAGACGCCCACACCGACCAGCCTGACTTTTCTGCTGCCGAGGTCTTCTGCGCGGAAGAGGGTGAGTGCTTCACGGTAGATGTCCCTGCCTGCAGATATAGTTTTGCCGAGGGTCGCGGAACGTGTCACTGTCCTGAATGTCTCGTCGCGGAGTTTCAGGGTCACCGTCCTTCCCAAACGCCCTTTCCGGTGGAGGCGGTCCGCGACACGGTCAGAGAGACTGAGGAGAACCCGCTCGACTTCATCCATATCACTGGTATCCCTGTCGAATGTATGCTCGTTGCTGACCTGTTTGCGGTCGGATACGGGATTGACCCTTCGCAGATCGATGCCGAGCGCAAGGTCGTGGAGGTGACGGCCGCTTTTTCCGAACACCCGCTCGAGTGTTTCCACGGGGAATTCGGCGATATCGCCGATGGTTTTCAGATTGAGCTTTTCGAGCTTCTTCCATGTCGCCGGGCCAACCCCCCATATTTTACGGGCACTGAGCGGCCAGAGGAATTCGTGCACTTCGTCATCGTTGACGACCACGAATCCGTCGGGCTTTCCGAGATCAGACGCGATTTTCGCAATAAATTTCGTCGGTGCAACTCCTACCGAGGCGACGAGCCCTGTTTCCTGACTGATACGGCTCTTGATAGCTCTCCCGATTGCCATGCTGTCCCCGAAGAGACGGTGCAAACCGGAAACATCAAGGAACGCCTCGTCGAGGCTCAACGGTTCGACCAGGGGCGTGAAGTCATGGAAAATCGCCATGATATGTTCGGATTCCTCCATGTACCGTTTCCCATTCGGCCTCAGGAATACACCGTGCGGGCATTTTTTGAAAGCCTGGCTGACCGGCATGGCAGAATGTACCCCGAATTTGCGGGCTTCGTACGAACAGGCCGCCACCACGCCCCGTGTTCCGGGGAGCGCACCGACTATCACCGGTTTTCCCGCGAGGTCGGGATTGTCCTTGACCTCGACAGCGGCGAAAAAGCAGTCCATATCCACATGGATGATATCAGGCATAATTCACTCGTAAAATGAGAGCCGCGGATGAATACCGCGCAACCGTCCGGTCTTCCTTCTTGGGGTAAGGGATTATTAGCCCGGCGATTCCTCAGGGGGAAATACATGACAGTTACGGAACAAACACATTATCGGGCGCGTGAAAAAAATACTTTTTCACCGCCCTCTTAATAATATTCCCTGTTCCCGCGTCGTTCACACTCCGCATGTTCTCATCCCGGCATGAGACGGGCGTATTTGACAAGAATCGTTTTTTCACGTGTGCCGAACATGATTTTGAGTTTCGTGTTCTCACCCGATCCCGAACTTGCAGTAATCCAGCCACGGCCGAAAACCGGGTGGAGGACACAGGACCCGACCCGGAACCGTGCATCGCTCTCTTCATACGGCGCATTCTGGGCATAATCCTCGAATTCCATGCGCCGCCGGACGTGCCCCCTGTGTGCAGGTGCCGCTCTGTAAAGCGGTTCCGGCACTTCCATATCGAGCACTTCAAAAGGAAGCTCTGAGACGAACATCGAGGCTCCGCCGGTCACCGACCCGTGGCGCATACGCTGGAGGGCGTAGCTGACATGGAGGCGTTCCTCAGCCCTCGTGATCCCCACATAAAAGAGACGGCGTTCCTCTTCGAGCTTCGCCTGTTCCTCGAATGCAAACGGGAGCGGGAACAGCCCACGTTCCGCACCGACAATAAACACGGAAGGGAATTCGAGCCCCTTCGCGGAATGGAGGGTCATCAGGGTCACCGCGTCAGTGCTTTCGTCCCAGGTGTCCACGTCGGTCACGAGCGATACTTCCGACAGGAACGCGGCGAGATCGTCCTCCTCGGTGGTGTTTTCGTATTCGTTCATGGCGGTGATGAGCTCGTTCACATTGTCCATGCGCTCCTCGAAGGTGACCGGGTCTTCGTTCCGGAGGTAGAGCTCGTAACCGATCTCCTTGACAATCGTCTGCGCCAGTTCACCGATCACAGCATCCGCACGCATTCTGTCCACACGCCGGATAAGATCGTAAAACTCCCCGATTTTTTTTGCGATGACGCTTTTAGCCGAAAAAAGCTCGTCCGCGCGGGCGAGGGCTTCGAGGATAGTTATGTGCCTTTCGGCAGAGAACTGCTCGATCATCTCGACAGTCCTGGACCCAATGCCCCGCTTCGGAACCGAGATCGCCCGCTCGAAGCTCACCGCATCGCTCGGATTGGACAGAAACCTGAGGTAGGCGAGAATATCCTTGATTTCCCTCCGTTCATAGAACCTGAGCCCTCCGACGATGACATACGCTATCCCCCTCCGCCGCAGCACATCCTCGAACGCGCGTGACTGGGCGTTCGTGCGATACAGGATCACAAAATCACGGAGCGCCGGGCGATATTGCCTCCGTTCCTTTTCGATCGCCGCGATGACTCGTTCGGCCTCGTCACGGTCGCTCAGGCATTCGAGCAGCCTGACCCGCTCGCCTTCGGGCCTGTCGGTCCAGAGCCTTTTCTGCATACGGCTCCTGTTGTTCGCCACCACAGAGTTCGCGGCATGGAGGATTGTGCCGGTGGACCGGTAGTTCTTTTCGAGGCGCACGGTCTTTACGTCCTCGAAATCGCTTTCGAATTCGAGGATATTCCTGATGTCCGCCCCGCGCCAGCTGTATATGGACTGGTCATCATCGCCGACCACGGTCACATTTCCCGAACTCCCCGCCAGAAGGCGCATGAACAGGTACTGCGTACGGTTCGTGTCCTGGTATTCGTCGACAAGGAGATGATCGAATTTGCGGCGCCACTTTTCGAGGGATTCGGGGTGCTTCCCAAACATCTCGACCGGGCGGACCAGAAGGTCGTCGAAATCGAACGCGCCCGCATCGTTCATGATTTCACGGTACCTTCGGTACACCTTCGCAATCACCTCCGCATCTTTGTCTGTAATGAAATTGCAGAGTTCATCCGGAGCGATGAAACTGTTTTTCGCTTTCCCGATGATGTGCCTGACACGGCCGGGGGGGAGTTTCTCTTTGGGGATATCGAGCTGTTTGAGCGCCTTTTTGACGACGTTCATGCTGTCGTTTTCATCGTATATGGTGAAATCGCGCCTGAGGCCCCATTTGTCCGCCTCGATGCGGATAATCCGTGCGCAGATGCGGTGAAACGTTCCTATCCACAAACGGTCGGCGGGCATGCCGAGGAGATTTTCAACCCGTGATATCATGACGCGCGCCGCCTTGTTGGTGAAGGTGACGGCGAGGATTCTCCAGGGTTTGATTCCCTTCGAGACCAGGTGGGCTATCTTGTAGGTTAGAACGCGTGTTTTTCCGCTGCCTGCACCCGCAAGGACCAGTGTGGGGCCGTCGCAGTGTTCGACAGCGTCCCGCTGAGACGGGTTCAGTGTCGATGTTTCTATCATTAAGTCCTTATCGTGCCTGAATAATTGCTAACAGCGAAAGAAGGACATTATTCCTGAACAATGTCCTGTGCCGACCATCCTTATAACGTACCGGCCCCGTGATTTCGCTCAGGCGCTCCGGAAGTTTTGCATAAACCTTTAGCTTTCGTTCAAACACTGTCAGGATTGGCGCGAAGCACCGATTCATATGCCCTTGACAGTGAGAAAGCATCATAGCTTATTTATAGACCACCCTGCACCGTGCATTGAGCTCAACCCTGTCGCCGACTACCATACCCCGATCCTTCTGGGACACCACGATGACAGCGCTCTCGGTTTCCATGACGTTTACCACCTGCAGTTCCCCGAGAATTTCACGGTGTCCGATGACATTACCGTCGGCTATTCGGCTGTATACGATAAACCGGTCTCCGGGCCTCACCCCGTGAACCGAACCACGGTCGATATAGAGTATATCGTTGATATGGATGCTGATGAGTGGGTCGTTGACCGCGAGGAGCGTCCCCGCAATCCGCTCCATCGGCCTGATCCAGGCATCGAATGTCGGTGCTGTCGTGAATACGGTCGGCATGACGAAATCGCCCTCAACAATGGGGTCGAAGTTTTCGCGCACCCTGCATCTCATCTGTCCTTCTCCCGAGGACAGCACCTCGATCACACCTTTGGCACGGGCGACATACCCGAGATCGGCACCGGTGTCCGTGTGTTTCACACGGTCTCCCACTGTATAGACGGTGAACATATCGCCGTTTTTCACCCCCGTGTTCGACCCTTTGTCCACAATGACAATGTCGTTCTGAGTCGCGAAAACACCCTCACCTTCGACCGAAATGACTTTTTCTTTCGGGAACGCCGACCGTTTTGCAATGAAGCCGGTCCTGAGATAGCTCTCGCGCCGGTACACCGGCAGGGGATTTCTGAGAACCTGTATCACCCCGGCATCCTCTACCGGTGTGGTTACCTCACTTGCTTTCTCCTCAGTCTCCGCCGGAGAAGCGGATTCCATCCGCGGTGCGGTCTCAATGAAGAGTGGTTCGGGCTCGGCGAGCGGCTTCATCTCCTTTTCCGGCTGGGAGATTTTTTCCATGATTATCTTCAGGGTGAGTTTCTGGCCGGGATAGATCCAGTGGGGATCCTGAATATACAGGTTTTTCTTCCAGATATCCGGCCAGGTGAACGGGTCGCCAAAGAATTTCTCGGCGATATCCCATAACGTGTCACCCTTCTGGACAATGTAGATCTCGGGGGCGTCTTCTTTCGGGACCATTACCGCCCCCGGCGAACCGGTGGTGTCATTCTCCTGACCCGAGACTCCGGCTGTCATCAGGAGCATGATGATGGATAGTGCGATCATTCGTACCATGGCGTGACCTACCTTGCGGGGAATCAGTTGTTCGACATCCGCTTTCTCAGTTTTTTATACTGGAGTACCGCATTGTTATGCTCGTCGAGGGTCTTTGAAAACACGTGCCCGCCTGTTCCATCCGCCATAAAGTACAGAAAATTCGTATCAGCCGGATAGAGTGCGGCGAGAAGCGATTTTTTCCCCGGACTCGCGATGGGGCCCGGCGGAAGTCCGCGGTGGGTATAGGTATTATAGGGCGAATCTATTTTCAGGTCCTCTCTCAAAACACGGCGTTTCGTTCCGAGGGCATACTGGATGGTGGGATTGGCTTCAAGGGGCCGCCCGAGTTTCAGACGGTGGTGGAAAACCGAAGATATGAGGGGGCGCTCGTCGTCTAAAGCCGCCTCAGTCTCGATGATCGAGGCCAGGATCACCACCTCGTGAATGGTCATATGCAGTTTCGCCGCGCGTCGCCGAAGCGAATCGTCGAACTCACTCTGAAACGTTCTCACCATACGTTCGATCATTTCCCGTGCCCCGGTATCATAACGGATATAATACGTTTCAGGATAAAGGTAGCCTTCAAACGTCCCCTTGTCAACTCCCAATTCCCGCGTGAATTCTCTGTCGGTCGCGAGCCGCACGAATGACGCTGAATCGATGGCCGCCTTCCCCGACAGAACAGACGCAATTTCCGTGATGCTCAGCCCCTCAGCAATGGTTATGATCACATCCTGCGGAGGCGGAGGGATACTCGTGAGGAGGCGTGCGATAGCCGACGCTCGCAGAGACCGGTCAACCATGTGTCTGCCCGCCTTGTACTCCACAGTATAACTGTGAAGTCTTGATATCAGGACGAAATACGGCACGCTCCTGATAAGGCCCCTGTCATGGAGCAGGCGGGAGATGTCACGCGCTGTCATGCCCGGGGCGATATCCAGAGTCACCGTCCCCTCGTTCCCCACGGGCAGATCGCAGTACACCAGCCACCCCAGAACCAGCGCACCGCACAGGAATACAAACACCCCTGCCAGGAATCCCGGCCGGATTATCCCCGTCTGTCCACAATCCTTATTCACAGGGTTTTCAAATACTCCTGTAAGATGAGCGTCGCTGATATCCTGTCGATCATTCCCTTGTTGTTCCGCGTTTTCCTGTTCATTTCGTTCATGACGCGCCGGGCCTGGAGGGAGGTCATCCGCTCATCCCACATGATCATCGGAAGGCCGGTCAATCCGGCGAGCCGGTCGGCGAAAGCCCTGACCTTGCGGCTCTTCTCGCTTTCCGAGCCGTCCATGTTGAGCGGCAGGCCGACGACGATCCGTTCGGCCCCGGTTTCCACTACCGTACGTGCGACACATTCCGGGAGCTTCTCCTCGTCTTCGACGACGACCGTTTCGAGCCCCTGCGCGGTTATGCCGAGTGCATCGGATACTGCGAGTCCCGTTCTCCGCTCACCGTAATCGACCGCCAGTATCCTCATGCCGTCCGTTCTTTTCCGTGAATGTCCGCAAGCACCTGCTCATGAACCTTGAACGCGAGCGGGGGAACGTTTCCGGCATCGAACCATGCCACATCATCCGCATCGTCGCCGGCATGCGGTTCCCCGCTCCATGCAGTAACACGATACGCGACGAGCATCACATGCCGTTTCGGACCCGATATGCTGTCATATACTCCCACGAGTTCCAATTCTTCCGCTGTGACACCCGTTTCTTCGAACAGCTCCCGTTTCGCGCCCTCTTCGGGACTCTCCCCCCATTCGATGAATCCGCCCGGCAGGCACCACATGCCCTTGTGCGGATCGGTCGCCCGGTGTGTCAGGAGCACCTTATCACCTTCGAACACGACCTCACAGGTCGCGGGAATGGGGTTCACATACACGATAAACCCGCAGGAACGGCACACCGGCCTCATGCGTCCTTCACGACGCTCGATGGCGACCGGCCCGCCGCACCGGGGGCAGTACTGATAATCAGGAAGTTCGAGTTTCATTGTACATGGTAATATATACTTACCGCCGGTTGTTCGCCAACTGAAAATGAACTACCCCGCACCAGCACTACGAGGTTTCGCCGTTTAAACACTCACACCCGTCCTTTCAGGGCGACCCATCTCCGCTGCGTCAGAGCTCCAGCGCGACGAGTCTCGCACGGGAACATGGTGGTTCGCGAAGAAAAAGACTGTCGTATATGGTAATCCCTTTCACTGTCAAGGGCTTTAAAATCGGTGTGAAAGGCAGGGAAACAGATGGTATGGTGATGAAACAATGGTGCGCCGAAATTGATTTCACGGTCCGTATTCACTCCACATTCAGGACATGTTGACCTTTTCACCGTTCTTTCGTACATTACCTTTCGAATCGTATAACTGATTCCATTCGATTGGAGCACGTATGTCGTCGTTCGAAGAACTGGTACAGATCATGAAAACCCTTCTCAGTCCCGGCGGCTGTCCCTGGGACCGTGAACAGACTCATGAAAGCCTCAAACCGTACCTGATCGAGGAGGCCTACGAAGCCGCCGAAGCGGTCGATTCGGGGTCCGATGAGCACCTTGCCGAGGAACTGGGCGATGTGCTCCTGCAGGTCGTGTTCCACGCCGCACTTGCTGAGCGGGACGGGAGTTTTACCTTAGAGGAGGTAATCCGGGGCATCATCGATAAGCTGAAACGCCGTCACCCGCATGTCTTCGGCGATACGGTCGTCACTGATTCCGGGCAGGTGATCCGTAACTGGGAGGAGATCAAGCGCCGTGAAAAACGCGAGCACACCCAAGGAGGAGGATCGGTTCTCGATGGTCTTCCGGAGCATCTCCCCGCCCTGATAAAAGCCCGGAGAATCCAGGAAAAAGTCTCATGTGTCGGCTTTGACTGGGAGCGGACCGAGGAGGTAATGCTCAAGGTCGAGGAGGAGCTCCGCGAACTGAAGGAGGCGAGCAGACTCAACGACCGTGCCGCAATAGAAGAGGAGCTAGGCGACCTCCTGTTCGCGGTGGCGAACCTCGCCCGGTTCGTTTCACTCTGTCCTGAGGACGCGCTGAAAAAGACCATCGATAAGTTTCAGAAACGGTTCAGGTTCATCGAGCGCGAGCTTCCGAAACGTGGCATGAAACTCGGGGAAGCCTCCCTCGAAGAGATGGACCGGCTCTGGGAAGAGGTCAAGAAACGGGAATCGGAAGAAAACTCCGAAAGATGACTGTACTCGTTCGTCATTATCCGTCATCAGGATTTTAACCCATTACCACCGGAGCGGGCCATGGAAAGAAAAACTGTCGTCATCCCATCTATCTCCTGCCGTCATTGCGTTATGACCATTAAAAACGAACTTCTCGGTATCGAGGGCGTTCAATCGGTTGAGGGTGCCCCTGAAACAAAAATGATTACCGTAACATGGACCTCCCCTGCAACATGGGAAACTATCGAGAGGGTATTAAGAGATATAGATTACGCGCCGTCAGAGGCATAACGACATGGAAACTTTACCAGATTCAACCGAACGTAAGCAGTCAGTTCGCACGGTCGATCTCCCTGTCCTTGGAATGACCTGTGTGAACTGCGCACGGACAATCGAGCGGACGCTGACGAAAAAGAATCCGGGTGTCGTCGATGCCGCCGTCAATTTCGCCGACGAGCATGTACGTATCACCTACGACCCGACGGTCACCGACACTACCAGCCTTGCCGAAACCGTGAAAAAGTCGGGCTACCGGCTCCTCATCCCCCGTGAGGGCGAGACCGCAACCGACAGCGAGCAGGAAGCACGCGCGGAAGAAATCGCCCGTGAAAAGCAGCGGTTTGCCGTCGGTGTCATCTTCACTGTTCCGCTTTTTGTTCTGAGCATGCTTCGCGATTTTTCGCTTACCGGGGACTGGTCGCATGCCCTGATGGTGAACTGGCTCTTCCTGGTGCTTGCGACACCGGTCCAGTTCTACACCGGTATGGGATTTTATGTCAGCGGCCTGAAAAGTCTGCGCAACAGAAGCGCGAATATGGATGTCCTCATCGCCCTCGGGTCCTCCTCGGCGTACTTTTATTCCCTTGCTGTCCTTCTTGTGCCGGGACTTGGCGGTCACGTGTACTTCGAGACTTCGGCGCTCATCATAACCCTCATCAAGCTCGGGAAACTTCTCGAAGCGCGTGCGAAGGGGAAGGCATCCTCCGCGATACGAAAACTCATGGATCTCGCCCCTGCAGTCGCCCACCTCGACATCAACGGTGTCGAGAGGGACATTCCCGCGGACATGGTCGCCCATGACGACATAGTCGTGGTGCGGCCGGGCGAACGCATCCCCGTGGATGGCGTCATTGTGTCGGGTTTTTCCGCCATCGACGAAAGCGTCATGACCGGCGAATCAGTTCCCGCCGATAAAACGGCAGGTGACACCGTGTACGGTTCGACGATCAACCTCAACGGTCTTTTGAAAGTCAGGGCAACAGGGGTCGGCAACGAAACGGCGCTGGCGCAGATCATCCGGCTCGTCCGTGCTGCCCAGGGCTCCAGACCACCAATCCAGCGGCTCGCGGACAGGGTTTCAGCGGTGTTCGTCCCCGGCATTATCTTCACCGCGCTGTTGACGTTCATCGCGTGGTTGTTGGCTGGCGGCGCGTTTTCTTCAGCGGTTATCCGCATGGTAGCAGTTCTCGTGATAGCGTGCCCCTGTGCGCTTGGTCTGGCGACACCGACAGCGGTCATGGTCGGTACGGGCAGAGGGGCCGGTATGGGAGTGCTCTTCAAGAACAGCGAAGCGCTCGAAACCGCTCACCGGCTTTCAATTATTCTTTTCGACAAAACGGGCACCCTTACACAGGGCACTCCCATCCTGACCGACTGGATACCCTTCGGCGAGGACGGCGACCGTGACCTGTCCCTGGCGGCAGGCGCTGAAAGGGGTTCGGAACACCCGGTTTCACAAGCGATTGTCACGGCGGTTTCCTCGCGGGGGCTTACGTTCGGCGAGCCCGAAACCTTCACCGCATTCCCCGGCCGCGGCGTGGAAGCCCGTGTGAACGGCTCCGCCGTACAGGTCGGGAAGCTCGAATGGTTCGAGGAGATGTCCCCGGTCGAGAGCGATACAGTCCGGCGTGTCCGGGTGCTTTCTGAAGAAGGCAAAACACCGATGATCGTGCGGATAGACGGCCGCATAGCGGGAATACTGGCTGTCTCTGACACGGAAAAACCGGATGCTGCGGATTCGATCGGGGCTCTCCGAGATATGGGAATCGAAACGGTGATGCTCACCGGCGACAATGAACGGACAGCCCGCGCAGTGGCATCCCGTATCGGTATCACACGCATCGTCGCCGGAGTGCTTCCCGACAGGAAGGAATCGGTTGTCGCCGGGTTCAGAAAACAGGGCGAAACGGTGGGTATGGTCGGCGACGGCATCAACGATTCACCGGCGCTCGCGGCGGCGGATGTGGGGTTCGCGCTCGGCACGGGCACCGACATCGCCATGGATTCATCGGACATCACCCTCGTGGGCGGCGATATCAGCGGTGTGGTCAGGGCGATCGCGCTTTCGAACGCCACCATGCGCACCATCAGGCAGAATCTCTTTTGGGCGTTTTTCTACAATGTCGCCCTCATACCGGTCGCGGCCGGGGTCTTTCACCGGACGGATTTTCTGCCGGGTTTCATCCGTAACCTCCATCCTGCTATGGCCGCTGCTGCCATGGCATTTTCCAGCGTTTCCGTCGTCCTCAACAGCCTGCGCCTTTCCCGCCGAAAGCTTACGTCCTGATTATGATTTCAGTCCACCTGAAAAAAAGCCCCGCGAGATCATCACGGGGCTTGTGCAGCATCACCTTGAGGAAAGGTTTGTTACTTCAGCAGTGTCATCTTCATGGTCCTGGAAAGATCGCCTGATTTGACCGTATAGAAGTAGACACCGTTTGAAAATCCGGTGGCATCCCAGACAACAGAATGCCTGCCGGTGCTCATCATGCCGTTGACCAGGGTATCAACCTTCTGGCCGGCAACATTATAAATATCGACAGTTACATGACCCTCAGCCGAAACCGTGAAAGCGATGGAGGTCGTCGGGTTGAAAGGATTCGGGCTGTTTTGTGCAACTGCAAAGGCAGCCTGAGCATCATCCTCGACAGCAATCATATACTGCGTATGGATAACACCATGAGAGGAATCGGATGCGACATACCTGGCCGAGGTCATGAGCGGATCGGTCCAGCTTCTGGTGTTGGCGGTTAAAGGTCCGCAAAAATACAGGCCATCGTATGCCAACTGGTTGTCAACGAGCAGTCCGCCGCCTTTGATATTCCCGTTATCGCTGACTGTATCATCAGCGAACCGCATATAGCCGATACCTGTTCCATCCTGGGTCGATACACCAAAAGAGTTGAGCCCGAGATAAGATACGCCTATAACATTGAATCCGTTCCGGTCGATAGCGATAGAGTCACGTCTCATCGAGGTGACCTTGTCGTCGGCAAGGCAGTACCAGGCGGGATCTACGTTCGGATCGTAAGCCGAATCCATGAAGTAGTCGCCGTTACGGTTCTCGAACATAACCATATCTTCCTCATCGTCAGGATCAAAAACCAGACGAGTGGTGTTGATCATCTGATGCAGGCAGCTTGTATGGGAGAGAAGGAACCATCTATACGGGACACGGGAAGCCATGAAATGGAACGAGCCGTTGATATAGCCATGAGGATTGGGATCATCCGGCATGTACCAGTCGTGCATCATCTTATCCCAGAGGAAGTCTCCATCAAATGTGACACATCTCAGCTTGTTCCATTCTTCCTTTTTCTGGTGAAGGCCAGGAGAAGGGCTGTAGATGTAATTTCCGTCTGTATAAAAACTCGGTTTCTGCGACCAGACACCGATTGCGCACCCCTTGTCTTCGAGCGTTACTTCATCCCAGCCGAGCCAGTATTCGTCGCGGATGGCTTCGCCATCGGTGACAAACTGCCATTTCATGAAGGTGTTGGTCAACTGGACAAAGTTGACAACGCAGTTGTAGAAAATCGAAAAATTTTCCGGATTGAAGCACGGCGCGCCATAGCTGAGACCATTACCGGCGTCCGGGGTAAAAATCGGCATCCATGTGGTCTGGAGAAGGCTTTCATCGAATGGGTCGCCTCCCAATTCCCACTTAAATGTTGTTCCATGCGGCAGATTTCCATAGATACCCGAGGAAAACCACCAGACATTGGACCCCACCAGCAATGGATTTGCCAGAGGAAGTTCATCAATCCCTTTTTCGATAACCGATGTGAACTGAGCTTCCCAGTCGAATCCGACCATTACATACCGTGATGCCATCTGTCTCGGAGTCTGATCGTTATAACCCCAGAGATAGTAATCGTAACAACCGTATCTATCGCCGTCAGCTGCATTACCGTCCTGGTCCTTACCATCCCATACAACATTTGTTGCTCCGGGAGTTCTCGAATATCTGCTTGAAACATAAATGGTGGTATCGATCTTGTTGACATAATGCCAGCCGAGATACCCGTTGCGGACACCGACAATAGATGCCGCCTGACCCTTTGTATTGATGACAAGCCAGATCGCGGCGGGCGTACCGGTCAGCGTGAAGGGTATCGTCAAGTCAGACCCGTCAAAATGATACTCGATTTCCGCCGGGCTGGTTATGGTCATGACCTGAGGTGTAAAATCGGCAGCGAACGCCATAGAGGTCACAAGAAGAAATAATAATGCTGTGCATAACAGTTTTTTCATGGCCGGATTATTCACGACATGTGTGCATTGATAAGATATTCTGTATTTGTATTATAATGTCCGAAAAGTTATAAGACAATATTTTCTCTATTAAATCTGTCAGAATTATGTGTGATTCTTAAATAATCAGCCGCTCAGGAAATAAAAAAAGCCCCGCGAGCATTTCACGGGGCTTTTCGATAAAACCTTCGGGAAAGTTTATTACTTTAGCAGCGTCATCTTCATGGTCTTCGAAAAATCGCCAGATTTGACCGTATAGAAGTAAACGCCATTCGAATATCCGGTGGCATCCCATACAACCGAATGCCTTCCGGCGCTCATCATGCCGTTGACCAGCGAATCGACCTTCTGACCCGCAACATTGTACACATCGACCGTTACGTTACCGGCTGCAGGAATCGTGAAGGAGATAGCAGTCGTCGGGTTGAAGGGGTTGGGAGCGTTCTGGTCGACAGCGAACGCGAGTTGTTTTTCATCCTCAAAAGTAAAGGGCTGATTGGTGATGACATCTCCAAGTAATTTAATCAATAAGGAGGTGGGTTCGGATTACGATTCTGCAGCATTTGTGGTATCACGATGTGATAATATCCGAGCCAATACTTCGCTTCATGACTGTGAGGATTCAGCTTCAATGCCTCAAGGCAATTAGCAATTGTTAGTTCGTATTCGCCTTTATAGAAAGCGACTGATGAACTGACCAATAAATTGTATGACCGTTCGCAAGCGAGGAGACGCTCTTTTTGTACACTGTTTATATTGTTTATAAACGGCAGGATAGATTTCTTTATTTTCATCATTGCCTCGGTATTGCCTTCGAGCGCTAATGAGGTAAAACGAGGCAGTTTATATTCAATTATCGGGAAATTGTCTGTATTTATTAATTGTGAGCCCTGGGTGAATTTTAATAAGTCATCTCCTTCAGCAATGAAATAACTCAAGAACTCTGCCGGTTCATCAAGATGTACTTCCGCCAAATCGCGCTGCGTGGGAGGGTGGTTCATTTTACGGGTGAGAAGCTGAAAGTCTATACTTAACGGCGTCTTTGATGCAACCAATAATAAATGTGCCTGTCTGTATGTCCACCATAAGGATGTGTTGGGGAAAACTTGCTGAACTGTGCGGAGAATTGTCTGTAAATACTGTACCGGAATGAATCCCATGTTTAACCATTCCACCATTATCCCGTTCTCATTGAGACGATCCCGGCAAATTTCATAAAATTCTCTTGTGTAGAGGCTGCCGGAACCAGAAGTCTGTGGCCAGTTAAGGTCAACAGAAATGACATCGTAGGTTCGACGAGATGTAAGAAGAAAATTTCGACCATCATTCACCACAATATTCAACCTTGGTTCAGAAATAATGTTATGGTTGATTTTGTCAAATAATGGAGCAGCGTTTACTATACTACGGCTGAGTTCCGCCGCATCAATTCGTTCAACCTCTGGATAAGTGCTTATCGAATAAGCCGTACCACCGCCTCCAAAGCCTAATACAAACACCGACCGAGGATTTGGATGAAGCAGCATAGGCAAGTGTCCTAATGACTTCGAACTGGAAAGAAACAAGATGTGTGTACCTGCCACATCAAGATTATCAATACTGAGCATGCGACTTTCATTTTTCTGTTTCACGGTTACGGTACCAGCGAGGTCTTCTTTATAATATATAACTTCCGCGGGAGGATATGACAATTCCTGCATGTGGCGAAAGATGTTTTTCGGTATCCCGGAAAGCCCTATAACGGTCGTTAAAGCTACTGCTGCGAGCAGAAGGAATCTCTTTTTATGTGTCATTTTAGGTTCGGCCGCACATAATGCCATTCCAATACACAGATTCATGCACAAGAGCACGAGCAAGCTTTTTTCGATACCAAGCATGGGCATCAAAACGAAACCGGTAACGGCCGATCCAATAATAGCTCCTAAAGTGTTCCATGTATACAGTTCACCTATACTCTGACCGACCCTTCGAAAGTTAATTGTATATATTCGACCTGCGACTGGGAATGTAGCCCCGAAAAAAAAGGTTGGTACAAACATCAGAGCAAAAGCCTTCATAAACCTTAATCCTGTCCACTGCCATACAGGGTAGGGTTGTTTAACCATGGCGAGCTTATCAACGCTCCACCCCAAAATATATATTGAAAGGAGAACGTAAAATCCTATCGCCACTTCGATGAGGCCGAAACCTGTAACCAGCCGCTTTCTTTGATCCACAAAACTTGAAAGAACAAGACTACCCACAGCAATCCCTATGAGAAAAGTTGTAAGCATTGTGCTAAAGGCATACACGGAATTGCCCAGGTATGAAACCAGCACACGCGTCCAGAGAACTTCGTAGCCTAAGGCAACGAAACCTGAAATTGCGAACACACTCAGGATAAGAATTCGAAAAGTCGATTCTTTGTGGCTGCTTTCGCTTTCAAACTCAGGACTTTTATAAACAATAATACCCGATTCACTCAGTCGTTTATTGTAATACCATGCAAGGGTTCCGACAGTTACGCTTAGAACTGAAGCTATCAACACAGTCACTCTTATACCTAAATTGCCAATAAACATGAACCCTGCTAAATAACAGCCACCGGCAGCACCCAAAGTATTCAAAGCATATAGCCTTCCTATGTTGAGCCCCAATGAATACTTATTTTCTACTACGAACCTGCTTAATACCGGAAGAGTTGCTCCCATCAAAGTCGTCGGTATGATGAGAAGAAAGAATGAGAATACATATCGTGCAATGTATTGTAATATGAGATTCTCACCTAAACTATTATGAAACAAGATGTAAACAGGTCCGGTTTGGTTGAGAATAGAAGTCAGGAAAAAACCCAGAAGTCCAATTGATATTTCTATCAATGCATAAACTCTGAGAGGATCGTTTCGGCGATCAATCATACGCCCTGATAAGAAGCTTCCCAGGGCAAGACCTCCCATGAAAACAGTGAGCACAGCACTTACGGCAAAAACGGTATTTCCCAAAATAATTGTTAACTGTCTCAACCATACTACCTCGAATATTAACGAACTAATCCCGGAGCAGAAAAATAATATCAAAACGAAATTTTTGTTTCTTTTGAACAATGTAACATTATTTTTGTATGGCATTACTGAAATTCCATATTTAGCTAAATCGTTATTATTAATATTGTATCATCTAAAATAATATATAAAGGATTTTTAGAGACGCGCACTATGTAAATTAACTATTTGTCAGCAGAACAGCAAGCTATCAAAACTAAATCCAACAATTCCAGATCTTCTCTCTCTGAAAGAGGGATCGGGCATGACCGGGTGATGATGAGCAGGGCGTCAGTCAGACCGGATTGGAACTTCTAAAAAATTTCGTCAAAAAGATCTTTTCATACCCGTGTGCTTTTTCCCGGAGCATACTCTCCCTGAAAACCCGATAAAAAAGCCCCGCGAGGTCATCGCAGGGCTTGTAACCGCATCACTTCTATAAAAGATTACTTCAGCAGCGTCATCTTCATGGTCCTGGAGATATCGCCTGATTTGACTGTATAGAAGTAGACACCGTTCGAAAATCCGGTGGCATCCCAGACAACAGAATGTCTGCCGGCGTTCATCATGCCGTTGACCAGCGTATCGACCTTCTGACCGGCAACATTATAAATATCGACCGTTACATTACCGGCTGCAGGAATTGTGAAGAAGATAGAGGTCGTCGGGTTGAAGGGGTTGGGAGCATTCTGGTTGACAGCGAACGCGAGCTGCGCGTCCTCTACACCGGGTTGGATAACCGGAACGTTGGTGATGACACCTCCGGCGGAGTCGAATGCGACAAAATTCGCGCACCGCTGCTGCGGCGCGGCGTCACCGCCCATTTGAGTCAATCCCTCCATGAACATCCCGGCCCAATAGAATCCGTCGTAACTCGACCCGCTGTCGCAGAGCAGTCCCCCGCTCTTGACACTCCTATTATCAGCGATCGATTCGTCGCCAAAGGCCATGTACCCGATCGCAGTGCCGTCCTGTGTCGACAAACCGAAGGTGTCCAGACCGGAGTAACCGATACCGATGACATTGAACCCGTTCCGGTCGATCCCGATGGATTCATTTCTCATCATGACTTCCTTGTCGTCAGCAAGGCAGTACCAGCCAGGTTCGAGATTCGGAGCCCATGCGGCATCAAGGAAATAGTCGCCGTTCGAGTTGGAAAACATCACCATGTCGGTCTCGTCGTCCGGATCAACCACAAGCCGTGAGGTGTTGATCATCTCATGCATGCAGCTGGTATGGGCCATGAGAAACCAGTTGTAGGGAGTCCGGCTCCCCATGTGATGAAACGACCCGTTTATGTAGCCATGGGGATTCGGATCGTCCGGCATATACCATTCATGCATCGCCTTGTCGAAAATGACTTCTCCATCGAAACTCACACAACGAAACCTGTTCCATTCATCCTCCTTCTGGTGAAGCCCCGGTGAATTGACATAAATATAACTGCGATCCGTTACGCACGAGGGTTTCTGGGACCAGAAACCGATCATCTCACCCTGGTCCTCCCAGACAAGATTAT
>Ga0315284_10000154_pt1 | contig 93390 bp, 80 predicted proteins | sample YL17G09_16_MG_FD_203696 | JGI IMG/M metagenome (GOLD analysis project Ga0315284, IMG submission 203696) | Sediment microbial communities from Yellowstone Lake, YNP, Wyoming, USA - YL17G09_16 | ecosystem: Environmental > Aquatic > Freshwater > Lake > Sediment | place: USA: Wyoming | collected... | reverse complement strand
GGCGTGCTGCATAGAAACCGAGATGACATTGACCAAGTCTGACATCGAACGTCTGGAGGCCGTGGGTCACTCAAAGGAGAGCTTCTTGATCAGAACAACCGACGGTTTCTACCAGCTAATTAATGTCGAAGGCCACTGCTACTTCTATGACCCACAAGAGAAGACATGCATGGTCTATGCGTCGCGACCCGATGGATGCAGATTCTATCCCATCATATACGACACCCGCAGGCATAGGTGCATAGTTGACAAGGACTGTCCATCTAGAACAACTGTCACTCAGCAGGAGATACGCAAAGCCTGTCGAGATATTCGCGCTCTGGTGGAACGACTCATTGGGGAGGCACATGAGCATTAGGACTCTTGCCGACCTCCATCTGCACTCCAAGCTGTCAGACGGTCTGCACGCACCGAGCCGCCTTGTTGCGATGGCCGCAGGTATGAACCTTGGAGGCATCGCTCTCACCGACCATGACACCTTGGACGGCCTTCCAGAGTTTATGACAACTGATGGACCTGCGTGGCTAGTTCGAGTACCCGGCGTTGAGATAAGCACATACTACAAGGAAAGAGAAACCCACATTCTTGGCTATTTCGTGCCAGAACGCACCAAGAAACTCAAGAACCGACTGTTGTATCTCGAAGAGTCAAGAAAAAAGCGATTCCCGAAGATGCTGCGGAAGCTGAATGACCTCGGTATCACAATAACTCAAGATGAGATTGAGCCAGTCCTGTGTGGAGTGAAGGCACCCGGGCGCCCCCATCTTGCACGAGTCCTTGTGATGAAGGGAATCGTGAAAGACTATGTCGAGGCATTCGACACCTATCTTGGAGAGGGAAAACCTGCATACGTGGAGAGGGACATGATTGACACCAAAGAAGCAATTGCGCTTCTTCGTAATGAGGATGCAGTGCCGGTCCTAGCGCATCCTCTTACGATGGGTCTGGACAACTTGAGAGAAGTCCTCACAGACATGCGGAAAGCCGGGCTTCTGGGTGTTGAGGTGAAGTATGTCTACGACCACGTCCACATCTCCTCGGACGGAAATCGAGTTCAGGAAGCAGCTAGTGGACTCGGACTCATTGAAACAGGTGGTAGTGACCATCACGGTGATGACTCGCGATGCCTGATTGGAGAGGTTACCGTTCCTCTGGGGGTTATTGATGCCCTGAAAGAGGCATCCAAGGACCTTGGCGGAGATGCAGTCCGCGCCTGGGCTCGTCCGTGATATGAACGCGTCCCTCAACACTCAGCGGTCTTGTCTTGCGGGGAGCATCTTCTGCTTACACGGAAGTCATATCAGAAGGCAACTCCTTCCCGGACCGCAGTGATCTCATCTTGAGAGCGATTGACGCGCATGTGCATACATGGACCCATGACATGCTTAGCGAGAAGGACATTGAGGCTCGTCGCATTGCAGCTTCGAGGGCAGGGATTCAGCCTCAGCTCGATGCACCCATCAGCAAACTGAAGGAAGCCATGAAGTCTGCAGGTATTGAAAGAGCGGTCATAATGCCTATTGACAGCGGCCTCAACCAGAGGATGCCTCTGTCACTCAGAGAGAAGACCAACTGGCACGCAGACGAGATTCGCGGCGACAAGTCACTGATCACATTTGTTGGACTAGACCCGAGGAGAGGCGAGGAGGGGCTGGCAGAGCTTGAGAGGGCTGTCAAAGACAAGGGATGCCGGGGCATGAAGATGTACCCGCCGAATGGTTTCTACCCTGACGAGAAACGCTTCTATCCGTACTACAGGTTGTGCACAGAGCTCAACATTCCTCTAGTGATACATCAAGGCTTCACGTCTAGGTTCAAGTATGTCAAGTACGCAAGACCCGTCTACGTCGATAAGGTCGCAGTAGACTTCCCGGACCTGAAGATAGTGCTTGCTCATGTAGGCACTCCTTGGGTGGATGAGGCGTTGATGGTCGCGTCCAAGAACCCAAACGTGTCTGTGGACGTTTCAGGATGGCAGGCTGCGGCATCTACTGTGGCCATGAAAGTGTACCAGATGGTCGCAGATGCAAAGCTTGTTCGTGTATTTCCAAACAGGATGCTGTGGGCTAGTGACTTCCCATTGTTCGAGTATGCCATGCCTATCGGAGAGTGGGTAAGATTCTTCTCAAAGATAAGATTGCCTAACACACTCGTGGATCTTGGCTACTCTCAGATCACAGACAGCGAACTTGAACTCTGCATGTGGAAGAACGCATCACACCTTTTCTTTGGTGAATGATAATGACGACGTTTGTCGTTGACACGATGCTTGGAAAGATATGCCGCTGGCTTAGACTGCTGGGCTATGACACAGCATACTCGACCAAGAACGATGACAACCAGCTTCTACAGATAGCTGAAACAGAAGGCAGGGTCCTCCTGACATCGGACGCAGAGCTCCACAGCAGAGCTCAGGGCAAAGACATACCTTCTGTGTTGCTGAGAGGAGATGTCGACGAAGAGATAGCAGCCCTGTTCAGCAGGTTTTCCATAGACCCTAGGATAGATCCTGCGAAGTCCCGTTGTTCGAAATGCAACGGGCACCTCACAGAGATAAGCGAGGCTGAGAAAGAACGGATTAGGGGGCTAGTCTTCGAACAGACATACAATCACTATGGCAGGTTCTGGCTCTGCACGGACTGCAACAGCGTCTTCTTCCAAGGTGGACACTGGAACAACATCAACCGTTACATGGAGCACATCCGCTCACTGATGGAGCACACTCAGAAATCCGTAGAATCGAGTCACGCTACTCATTACGACCGAGGGTTTCGCCCTCAGCCACCTTGATGTCATATTCCAAAGGTACGCATTCCTTAAACGAGCGACTCAGATGGCAGTACTCCTTCATGAGATCGACGCAGTGCTCGCCAGCATCGAGATCACCTTGGCCCACAGTGACCTGCCCTGTAACCTTGATGCCCGTGATGCGATATCCTTGACCATCGAACCGGGAAGTCGCCCTTCCCTGAAGTCGCAAAGAAACCAGTACCAGCTCATATCGGCGTTGGAAGTCCAAGAAGGTGTTGTTCAGGCAGCCCAGAACTGCAGATACGAAGAGCTCATCAGGACATATACCATGGCCTCTACCCCCGTAGCTCTGTGGAGTGTCAAATGGCACCTCTTTACCCCCTCCAACTAGAGCTATGCCGCCTGTTTCGCCGTCCCAGACTGTTTCTGCACTATACTCCACAACTTCTGGATAGCGTGATTCGATTCTCATGCTGAGCCACTGATGTGCCTTGTCTCTGAAGTGGTTCATTAAGTGTTTCGTTGTAGCTTGATATAATCCAAGACAGAAGACGTGACTCTGAGTCAGTCGCATCATATCCCAGCTGCATCAGACTCAAATGTGCTGGTTACAATCTGAGCACAATGGAAACATGCATAGTATGCTCAGGTCCGACAAAAACGAAACACAATCTGGCAGTATCGCCAATCGAGGAGAGTTTAGTTGGTGGCTTCTGACAGGGACGTTATCGCGAAAAGGAAGAGTCTGCAGGCCCTCAAAAAGGAGAAACAACAAGCCCAAAGAAAAGGAAATCGACCGAAGGGCATGGAGCTCACTGATGACGAGAAGGAATTGGTTGCCGTCATAAGACAGCTTGGAGATCACTATGACGGTCTAGTGATTGTTGTTGAAGGAAGAAGTGACGAGAAGGCACTACGAACGCTTGGAATCGATGTTCCCATAGTGAGGACACAATCGAGGCTCGGCAGACCAGAACTGATAGATAAGATCGCAGAGCTTGCAGGCGATACAGGACAGGTCTTAGTAATGACCGATTTCGATCATGAGGGCAGAGAACTGTCAAGGTTTGTACAGAGAGAACTTGAAGCCCACAGAATCAAGGTAATGCATGAACTGAGACGCAGGATCAGCCGACTGATGGGAGGCCGACGGTGCATCGAGGACCTTACGACACTGTTCAAGAGAGAAGACTTGCGCGAGATGGCAAATGTGGATACTTGAGACCAGACGGATGCCAGAAACGTTAGTCCAGAGAGGCGATAGGGTACTTGGCTCTTGACATCGGCTTTGTTCAATCTACTAGACTGTGCTGCCGCAGTTCGGGCAGATGAACTTGCCAGCTGGAATCTCGTATCCGCAGACTCTGCAAGTACGCGCCTTCTGCAGCCTGATGCTGTCAACAACACGACCCTTCTGGGGTACAAGAATGAACTTGCCTTCCTCGTAACTGATCCGGAACTCCGAGGGATTTCCCGCCAGTTGAAGGAGATCAAACGGCATCGGCAGGCGCAGGTTGTTATCTAGTCGCACGATCCTAGTACTATCTAGCATGTCGAGGTCAATGCCCTCACGGTGGAAACCAGAGATGATGCCATCGCGGATTTCAACGGTGATGTCTGCCTTGGACGCCACCTGCTGGCTATGAGTCACTATGAAGAAGGATGTACCAAGCGTTTCGTTTAGCTCCTGAAAGAGCTCGAGGACTCGCTCGGCCGTTTCCGGGTCTAGGTCGCCCGTAGGCTCATCACAGAGCACTAGGCCCTTACCCTGCGTGTCAATGAGGTTCACGAGAGCACTGGCGATGGCTACCCTTGCGCGCTCCCCTCCACTGAGCGTTGTCGCCTTGCTGCGCTTGCGCTCCTCGAGACCCACCAGCTTCATCAACCTGTCGACGCGTTCCTGACGGACTTGCCGGGGCACTCCGGATATGCGAGCAGCAAGCTCAACATTCTGTTCTGCGTTTAAGTGAGGAAGCAGATTGTTGATTTGGAAGACGAAGCCGATGAAGCTGCGTCTGGCCTCGGTCAGAACCCTTTCACTAAGCTTCGTGATGTCTGAGCGAAGGTTTGCCCAGTAGACCTTGCCAACCGTTGCTTTCGTGATGCCGCCTATGACGTTTGTAAGAGTTGTCTTGCCTGAGCCACTGGGGCCAACGACGCACATTATCTTGCCCTCCAGAATCTGGAGAGAAACGCCGCTGAGAGCTACGACCTCAAGCTCATTCGTCTTGTAGATCTTGTAGCAGTTCTCAACACTGACTACAACGTCCTCTGGGTATTCGCTGAAGAGGTCAAGTTGTTCGGCGCTCGTCACAGTCGTCATGGCAGGCACGCTACCTCTCGCCCCTTTGGTGAATCTGATAAGTCTATTGGGCTACGCATGAAGTGTGGTCTCCGTTTTGTGATCTTACAGATTCCTGAGCACGACTGCAGGATTCACCGCTCCAGCTTTGAGGGCAGGAATATAGCAGGCCGCAAGCATCGCGAAGCTGTCAACCGACAAGACTAGTAGCATGACTGTGAATGGAAATGTCAATACCTCCCCCAGGGCCGGGGAGAAAGGTGCGATTCCGAAGGTCAGGAGGCTCATGCAGTATCCGAATGCGGCACCCAGAGCCAGACTGATGCACATGGCAGCAATCACCGAGCCCGCGAACTCACCAAAGACCATCGACAGCACCTGCTTCTTTGTCCCGCCAAGGGCTCTGAAGACTGCGTACTCCCAGTCGCGTTCCTTCACGGCTGAACCCAAGAAAAGGCCTATGGCTGAGATTCCCATCCCGGCACACAGTACGAAAGAGATCACCGTCAGGCCCTGAATTCCAGAGAGGAACAGGTGAACGGAGTAGGAAGTCGCAGTGTCAAAGGTCTCAGGTGTGTAGACAAAGACGTTTCTCTCTGAATCAAGGGTCTGCTGAACCAGAGCCATATCGCTGAAGCATGCAGTGTCAACGAGAAACAAGTCCGAGGTGTAGTAGTAGGTTAGCGATGACAAGAAATTGAGGTTTACAAATGCAAAGCCACCTTGGCCCACTTGAAAGCCAAACTGTGATGCAAATGATGCCGCTTGTAGTTCATATGTAGCAGCTACTCCGAAACCAGGGGCACTTCGCATAATGCCAACAATCTCAAACGATGCAATCCTTGTGGCATTGATTGTTCCAAAATAGGCAACAATGGTGTCACCCACGGTCCGATTCCAAAGCCTGCAGTAGTACTCACTTAGTATGATTCCATCATCCTTGGCGCTCAGCGCAGAAAGCACGGACTGGGCATCGCCAGTGACGAATGAATCGGTTGAGAAGTATCCAATTCGCGCATAGTTGGCCGCATCGATTCCCTCCAAGAAGAACGGGAACGCGCCAACTTGAGCCCATGTTTCCACCACAGGAGTAACGTAAGTCACACCCGGGAAGTCCGTCAGGGTGCGGTTGTAACTGAGAGGCTTTCCATCACACTCTATTCGGATGTCACATCCAATCGAGTATCTCAGTTCGTTGTTAAGCGTGGCTTCGAAGCTTCCTGCCTGGATCAACATCATAGTGGTTGTTGTCAACGTGAGTGTGAGGATGACTAGAAGAGGAATGAACTGCCCCTTTCTTCTTCTGAGGCTTTGGCTCAGATACAGGCTCTTTTCACCGAGCAGGAAGGCAGTGCCACCGGAAAGCCTCCCGGTCGCCAGACGCATTGCCCTCGAACCAAGATATGAGGCCACGAAGAGCATCAGGGTGGCGCTCAATATCTCAAGCACGGCAATACTCCCTCTTGGGGCTATGACCAAGGGCATCAGAAGAAGGACAACAAGCACTGTTGCCAGGCCCACGACGTAGCGCCACATGCCTGTATGTTCGGCTTCCTCTGAAGGCTGCCCCACAGTAGGTTGCCCCACTTCTGACACATCAATCCGCCGGGCAACATGCAGCAGGTATGCGGCGGGCAGGAATAGCGCTATCGCGGCTGCAATCGCGAAGGCAACAGGGGAAACTGTTACTCTGTTGAAGAACCTCAGATACTCATTAGGGTCGAAGACGAATAGACCTACTGATGAACCCATGAGGGGAGCCATCAAGACTGAGAAGACCAGTCCGGCGCCAAGCCCGAGCAGTGAGAGAAGAAGAGACTTCCACATGAATGTCGCAAAGACTTGGTTGAAGGAGGCCCCCTTCGATCTGAGGGCACTTATCTCGCCCTTGCGACGCGCAACGGAAGTTTCAGATGTGAAGATGCTGAGCATGAGGCTCATAATCAGGACAGGAAACGCAATCACTGTGAGAACCTGACTCTGAAGGTACGTTTTGATGCGTGCGTCCAGGCTCCAGATCTCCTGAAGTCCCATGACAGAAACCCTAGTGTATTCACCCTCAATCTGAGTCTTCAGCGCAAGCAGATTGTTTCCAATCTCTTCAGGGCCGAGGGCAAGAAGTGCATTCTCGGAGGCTCTCAACAAGCACACGGGTGAGAAGTAGGCTCGGTTCTCGACGTATTGTAACGTGGTCTCGTCCACTTCGGAACGCAGTATCATCACTGAGTCGCTTATGCCGAGTACTTGATCTGCTGTCAGGCTCATAGGGTCCCAGTTCCTGCGGCTTATGGATGGAAATGACTGGCTGAAAAGTGAGGCGACTGAACGAATCTGGTAGACACCGACAACCGTGAAACCTTGCAGTGCAACCCGTCCCCATGCGAGAGCGTTCCCTACGTTTTTCCGCGCAGTTATCCTAAGCAGGTCGAAATCAATAACACTTCCTACATCGATGTCGATGCCGTGTACTTGGCGGGCATAGCTGATGAACATATCAGACACTAGCACCTGACCTTCGGTCAGACAGAAATTTCCCCGATAGCCGAATGCCGTGGACCAGTTGCCAAGAATATCATTAGTCACGAGAATAATGCGCATGTCCTTTATCCCTTCGGCATAATTCAAGCCAAGTGGAGAGTAAAGAGACCAGCCCGGAAAGAAGTCACCTGTGAGGATTCCCAAGGTGGAGGGTACAAGATGTGACCACGCTGTAAGCTGGCTGGCATCAGCCATCTGCTTAGCCCCCAAGAGATAGGAGGAGGATAGGCTCTCTCCTGTTTTGGGCTTGAGACTAAACTGGTACTGGTTCGTTGCGAAGTAGTCATCAACTACCAGGTATGTCCCGGTGGACGTCCATACAAAGACCGTGGTCGGCAGGGCCACCCCTATGGCCAGCACCAATGCAATCCCAGCGTTGCGAATCGGGTAGTTTCGCAGTGATGTCAACGCATACCTTGCGGCCCACCATGCGTTGCCGGAGTAGGTGTTGGGTCTTTCCTTCTTCATGTCGTTCACTCCTCACAGGTTCCGGAGGACAATCGCTGGGTCAGTCTTGGCAGCCTCACGTGCAGGCCAGTACGATCCCATGGTCATCGCTAGAATCTCGATAAGCAGTACAGTTGTGAGGAAACTTATTGGAAACGTGATCACCGCCGGCAGAATCCTCGCAAATGGACTCGCCGAGTAGACGAGGATGCTCATTACGTAGCCGAACACGGAACCGAGGACCACACTCAGTGCCACACAGGCCAGAACAATCCCTGTGAATTCTGAGAACACAGTGTTCACCACTTGCTTCTTGGAGCCTCCGACTGCGCGAAGAATCGCGTAATCCCGCCTGCGCTCTCTAACCAATGAGCCCAAGAAGAGCGTTAGAGCAAATATGCTCAGGAGTAGCGACATCACAAACCCGATCGAGAAAAGACCCTCAACCACACTGAGGAAGAGCGCCGTCCCGAAAGAGTACTGCTTCAGCTCAAACTCCTGCGGCGTAGTCGCAGACACGCCGGGGATGTCTTGAATCGCTCTCAACAGGAAGCCCTGGTCTGTCACACAGACGAGGTCTCCGAGGAACAACTCCGCAGTGGTTATGTCAGTGACTGAAGATGTGAAGAGCAAGTTTGTGATGCCGATGCCCGAAAGGCCCACTTGAAAACCAAAACCGGCCCCCAACCGCGAGCCCGGGATGTAGGACTTAGCAGCATACCCGAAACCGGGCATGCTGTAGACAAAACCCACGATTGTTAGGTTTGTCAGGACCGGCGTCAGCCGCCCTCCAATCTGGAGAGTCAGAGTGTCGCCGATTGTCTTGTTCCAGCGGTCAGCATGGTACCTGCTAATGATGATGCCATCATTTGTTCGTGACAGCCGGGATAGGATGGCACTAGGCTGTTCTCCCCCGAAGCTGGTTTCGTCGAAGTGGCCCACTAGGGAGTAGTCAATCGCGTCCAGTGCCACTATGGAGATACTCTCACTCCCGAGACGACCCCATGTGCGCATAACTGGCATCACTCTGTTGACCCCGGGAAAGTCATCAAGTGTGGCATTGAATCTGAAGGGCTGTGCCGTGCATGCGACCCGCAAGTCAGCACCTATCGCATAGTCGATCTCTCTGTTCAGGTCAGTGTAGAAGCTCTGCGCCTGCACTGTGAAAGCGACTGTGGATGATAGAGTCAGGGCTAGGACAACCATGAGAGGTATGGTTCGACCCTTCCGCATACGTAGATTGCCGGCTGCAATCAGATTCTTCTCGCCCAAGAGGAAGGAGAGTCTTGCGGACAGTCGGGCAAAACCTACTCTGAACATCCTTGATCCATTGTATGCCATGAAGAACCATGATGCAGTCCCAAGGCCGAGCTCAAGCATCAGCATTGTCGGATCTGCAGGCAGAAGTATCGCGGCTGCGACTACCATTGCCAGGAGCACGACGGAACTGCCGAGAGTGAATCCATACGCCTCGCCGTAGAGATTGATTGGTTCCGAGGTTTCCATCATTGTGGACCCAATCTCGGAGAGAGCAGCCTTTCTTGCTGAATTCAGAATGAGCAGAAGGGGTGGTACAATGCAAATCAGAGTGGAGTAGGCAACCGCCTCGGGCCTGAGAACAGTGTTCGCCAAGTAGAAGCCATATAGATTCCAGTCAAAGACTAGAAACGCCTTGGTCGCAGGGATTAGTGCGGCCAACAGTATACTCAGTGCAATGCCTATGATTAGGCTCAGTGTCGACATGATGACAGACTCTGTGATGAAGATGCCATAGACTTGGGCGGAGTTCGCGCCTTTGGACCTCAGTGCGCTCACCTCGGCACCTCTGGCGGCCATGAAAGCATCAGCTGCAAAGACTGACAGGAACAGCGCAAGAATGAAAACTGGAAGATTGAGAAGAATAAGAGGCATTGAAGCCATGTACGTGTCGACCAGACCCTGCAAGTATGCTATCTCACCAAGGCCCTCACAGGTCACGTCGAACTGCTCATCCACTCTTGCCTTCAGGGTGAGCAGATTCTCTGCAATCTTGTCTGCACCCGCTGCATTGAGAGCAGTGGAAGAGGACCTGACGAACGAACGCGCACCGAAGAAACCCACTTCGGAAATACTACCCACGTCCACCGAGCTGGAGAGGATCATTACGCTATCGCGTATTCCCAAGACGGGAGTGTCTAGATTCACGAAATCGTAGTTGGATCGCATACGAGATGGAAAGCCTATCTCTATCAGTGAACCATAGCCCTCTACGTCGTATATGCCCACTACTTTGAGAAGCGTCAGACTCATCCTGCCGAGATCACCGATAGGTCCTGTGATACCCGAGGGTCGCGCTGCAAGCAGCTCAACATCGATCGTTGAATTGATGGTCAGAGTCTGATCAAACACCTCGTGTACGTAATTGACAAACTGGCTCGAAACTAGGACTTCTCCGTGCTGGAGCTCGAACTGTCCTTCAACACGGAAGTCGCGTGACATCAACTGAAGAAGGCTATTGTCGACAAGTATCACTTCGCAGTCCTTCATCCCATCTGTGTAGATGGGCTCGTTCAGACCGTACTGCGTGCTGTCCGGAAGCCGCGTGCCAAACACTAGACCGACTGTCGAATAGACCCTGTGGACACTTTCAGTCAGCGGACTCGCACTCAGATAGTTCTGCGCGAGATCTACCTGATTCGTCCCACCCGGAGGGTTCTGTACCAACATCTGAAAGGCGGTCTCGTCGAAGTAGCCGTCAACACTGACCTGCACACCTGTGTCGGCCCAGACGAAGACTGACCCAATGAGTGAAACTCCCAAGCTGAGTGTAAAGGCCAAACTCAAGGCCCTGAACGGGTACGCCCTCATCGAGCGGAGGGCATACGACAAGGGATAAGCACGATTGCCTCTGGACCTGCCCATACCTTTTTTCTCGTGTCTGGCCAGCATACTCACCCCTTAGTGCTCTGCCTTTCGCTCTCTGAGCTTGGGCCACGTGCCTTGTCCAAGTCCACTCCACTGGGTTTGAAGAAAGCACTGACTAGCTCCTCAACCAAGACCCCGTCACGCAGCAACAGAATCTTGTCAGCCATCCTTGCGACTTCTGGATCGTGGGTCACGACGATAACTGCGCGCCCCTCCTTCTTTGCAAGGTCGCGCATGAGCTTTATTATCTCCTCCCCCGTCTTGTGATCAAGATCACCTGTTGGCTCATCACAGAGTAGAACAGCAGGATTGTTGGCCAAGGCACGTGCTAGAGCCACGCGTGAGCGCATTCCTCCAGACAATTCGTGCGGCATGTGATGCGCTCTGTGGTCGACACCTACGGCCTTGAGAAGCTGCATTGCGCGCGTGTAACGCTCCTTAGCCTTCACCTCATCCAAGAGCATAGGGACCTCAACATTCTCAAGGGCAGTGAATATGGGGAGCAGGTGTTGATCCTGGAACAGTACACCAATCTTGTCCCTTCTGATTTTAGACATCTCATCGTCATCAAGAGATGTGATGTCTATACCTGCGACCAATATGGTGCCCCCTGTGGGACGGTCAAGACCTCCTATCAGGTTGAGGAGAGTGGTCTTGCCTGAACCGGATGCTCCAACTATCGCAACGAACTCGCCCTTCCGGACTGACAGGTTAGTCCCGCGGAGCACATGGATCATCCGTGGGCCGTCCTGAAAATCCCTGCGCACCTCGCGGCAGTCCACTGCAAAGTCGCCTTCACTCGCCAAAGGTGGTTTCTCCGAGTAGTTCTCTCGCCTTGCGTCGATTTTTAAAGTTGCTACTGGAGCAAGCAGACCGTCAATTCACTTACTGCTGCGAATACAACATTGTTGTAGACGCAAACGGGAAGTGGAAGACCACAGCATTATCCAAAAAGCAAGATCTGGCAGGGTAGTCGAATGCGTGTGTTTGCAGTTTCGGGCTTCTCCGGTACCGGAAAGACAGCAGTAGTCGAAACTCTTGTCAGGGCTCTGAGGGAGAGAGGCAGCTCGGTCGCCACGGTCAAGAGCTCAAAAGAAGACATCGGTGCCCCCGAGGGCACGGACACTTGGAAGCATGAGAAAGCAGGAGCAGACCCCACAGTGCTCGTGGGACCGCACAGTACCACCTTGAGGCTCAGAAGTAGGCAAAAGATACGCGCTACACTGTTGGGGCATGATACGGACTTCCTGTTGATTGAGGGGATGAAGGAGGAGAACATGCCAAAGTTCTGGTGTGTCGGAAACGGGCCGTTCAGGCCGCGCGACATCCCCCCGAGTGCCATGGCAGTGGTGGCATGGGACACCTCGGCGGTCGACGCCACGAAGGTCAAGATACCTGTGATTCGAGCGACAGATACCGAGAAGCTGCTTGAGATTGTGTTGAGAGAGGCGGTGGACATCTCGAAACTGGACATCTGATGATTGGGCCCGACTATCGCTCTGGTTTCATCACAGTTGTGCAGCGTGTTTCGCAAAGTATAACAGCGATACAGGTTTTCGCGCGAGTCATGAAACCTTGCCCAGCCGCAATGAGCCTCGCAGTGCTGATTGTGCTGGTATGCGTGGTCCCGTGGGCTGGGCGTGCAGCTGATGTGCAATCAGTGGAGAATTCGGATCAAGTAAGAAACCGCGTTCACTCTTCAACCAGTTTCGAGGTCGGGCCAGCATGGGGCGAAGTGTACGCTGGAGTCAATGTCACATTCCTCGAAACATCAGTCAGGTACCTGTCTGAGCAGTGCCCGCAACGAGTATGGTACCCTCTTGACAAGGCACCATCGCCCCAGCTTGAGAAGGCATGGGATTATGTAAACGACACGCTGATCGCTCAGACTGGTGGACTGCTGCACTTCGACTTAGTGACTGAGCAGCTTGACCTAGTTGCAGTCAAGAATGGCTCAAGGCCTCATTCAGCACCACTGATAGTTTCAGGCGCAGTGGCCAGCCAGTGGGTTCCGGGAGCAAACGCATATGGCGCGTCAGCGGCAGCCGTGCTTGAAACAGCACGAGTTCTCTCTTCAATGAACCTGACCAACGATGTCTATTTCGTTCTGGTCAACACGGTTTCTGGCTCGTTCGGAGGGAGCAGCGGCTCAATTGGAATAGACGCATTGCTGAATGAGCTCGCTGACGATGGTGTGAGACCTGCTGCGCTGTTGTACTATCATAGACTGCTCTACAGGACTGAGGAGCCAAACGGGCATCGGGTCATACTAGACTATAGTGACCTGAGCTCTGCCTATTCACAGGAGAACCTGCTGGCGGACATCGCATGCATGGCATCAAACATGTCAGGGACAGGAGATGCACTCGCAGTCGACTCGGCTTCAGACATCTGGTTAAGGTCTGGAGCATATGAGGCATACGTGAGAGGAATCCCTGGCTTCGTCGTGACACAGTACTATCCGGACCCATACTCCGGGACTATCAATGACACATGGGATGTCGCGTCTTACTCGTATCCCCAGCTTGCAGAGGCAGTGGGTACCGTTTCGGCTGTCATATCATTCTTCGGGTCACTCAACAGAGGCGAGGCACCTGTTCTTGAACACACAGTTGCCTTGGCCGGCCACTCCACCGGAGGCCTGACTATGCCTCTATCCGGACGCTCCTATGTCAACGTCAGCATCAGCTGGCCGGGCAGTACAACTTTGAAAGCAGACATTCAGTCGCCCAGTTTAATCGAGGTGTACACGCGTACCGAATCAGACAACTTGATTCATCTGGCTTATCTTGTTCATCTCCCAGGACAACACACGCTCTCATTGACCAACCTCGGGGACAATGCCGTTGATCTCTCGGTCTCATACACTCATTGGCATGACTACGACTGGGACGGCCTGGACGACAGGCAGGAGTTCCTCTACAAGACAGACAGCCTCTCTTCGGACTCCGACTCAGATCAGCTCGATGATCTAACTGAAACTCTTATGGGCAGTGACCCCAACATAGCAGATTCCGATTCAGATGGTGCAATCGATGGCGTTGAGATAGCACATGGATCGAACCCGCTGGTGCAAGACACAGACAATGACACGGTCCTTGATGGTCTGGAGATTGAGTTGGGGATGGATCCAACAGTGAAGGACTCGGATGATGATGGCGTCGATGATGGCGTGGAGTTGAGTCTTGGCACCAACCCTCTGTCCAACGACTCAGACGCTGACGGTCTCACAGACTCGACAGAACTGATGCTAGGGACCAGTCCGCTATTGCCTGACTCCGACTCGGACGGCCTCGGCGACTACTTCGAGGCATTGAATGGTTTGAACCCTCTATCTCAGGACTCTGACTCAGATGGACTGACTGATGTCTATGAGATAGAACACTGCCTGAACCCCATCAACCCAGACACTGATTCAGATGGAATTGTCGATGGCATCGACTGGGCACCGCGCGAGCATTGGATCATGACGGCGCCACCCGTGGCTCTCATCGTGCTACTGGTGGGCGTTGTCATTTGGCTGGCTGCAAAGCGCCGCGCCTATGTTCGAAGAGGAAACTCGAGTGTGGCATGAGGGGAAAGAAAAGATGCTCTGTGGATTACATTCTCGGCCTAGCAGCAGGACCGGAGTCATTATGAAGAGCAGCCTGGTCAAGGCACTGGTCTTGATTCTTCTCGTCGTCCCATTTGTGGGCTCAGCATATTCCACGGCTGACAATCAATTCTGGACGCAGCCGTCAAGTCAAGCCACGTTTCCTGCTGGTGCCTTTGCTGCGGCCTCGACACAGTACTTCAACGCCACTCAGCTGTGGGACGAGTTATGGAACGCGACGTCGAAGGACAACTTGGGCAACTACACCAAGACCCTCTCAGACGATTACCCCCAACGACGCTGGCATGCGAACAACATGACACCCTCCGTTGCACTCGAGGGGGCATGGTACTGGGCCAACGAGTCGATGAAGAACAACACAGGTGGGAATGTTGTCTTTCACCACGTGACACAGTACGAGTCACTCCTCGCAATCAAGAATGGTACTGGCCCTGCGCCAAGACAAGCGATTCTTGTCACCGGAGTCATCGACTGCGATGCAACCCCAGGTGCCAACAACGCAGGCTCTACTGTGGCGGCAGTGCTTGAGATTGCGAGAATCATCGACCAATATCCTCTGGCGTGCGATGTCTACTATGTCCTAATAAACAGAGGAACAAACGACACCGTGTATGATCTCGGCAGCAGGGCCTTCGTCTCATGGCTTATTGCGAACCGGGTGGAAACTGTGACGGCCCTGTCCTTTGAGCGCCTCTTGTTTGAAAACATCAACTACCTGTATGGGACGAGGTTCTCTTTGAGGACCTACGCAGGTAGCTCTGTCTACCAGCAGACCAGATGGACTCCAGATATCATGCTGATGCTGTCTTCCACCTATGGCTCGGGGAAGGCCATGTTGGCCACAGACTACTCAGTGGCGAAGAGGTCGATGGCATATGAGATGTGGCAGGTAGGCAGGTATGCAGTTCATGTTTCTCAGGGTTACTGGTCAGACCCAATTCACGGTACTGCAAACGACATCTGGAGTAACTCTCGCTATAGCTACGAGAAGGGTAGAGAAATCGTGGCGTGCGCCGCCTCAGCAATAGTATACATCGGAAGCCTAGGTGCAGGAGACATAGGGACTTTCAGTGGCAACGCGAACTTGGGACCTCAGGAGAGCACCTCTGCCCTGTTCATGTTGACATTCAATGGTTATGTAAATGCCACAATCCAGTGGGACATGAACACAACCGTCAATGGCAGCCTTAGGAACGAAGCAACCCAACAACTGCTGTATAGCAGGGCCGGGGACGACCGGCTGATAATCATGAAATATCTGTCCAAATCATCTGGCCAAGTCCGGCTTAGTGTCGAAAACATCGGAACAAACTCCGCAACCTTGGCCTTCACTGTCACTTTCCTGAATGACTGTGACGGAGACACTCTGTCAGACTCCTTCGAGATAAGCATCAACACAAACCCTCTCTCGGTGGACTCTGACCGAGACGGGCTATCAGACAGCTTCGAGCTTGCCATTGGGACAGACCCGACCTCGCCGGATTCTGACCATGATGGAGCATCGGACTCTGACGAATACATGTGGGGTTCCAGTCCTCTGTTGAATGACACGGACTCAGATGGACTGCTCGATGGCACTGAAGTCGCCTTCGGCACCAATCCGACCAAGCGAGACACTGATGCTGACGGCCTAGAAGACTGGCCCGAGATCTACATCTATGGGACCAATCCATGTTCTGCAGACAGTGATTCGGATGGCCTTGAAGATGGTTTCGAGATCTCCGCAGGCCTCAACCCGCTTTCGCCTGACTCGGACAGGGACGGCCTGAGCGATCTCTTTGAGATACTGAACCTCCTGAATCCCCTGAGCAAGGACACAGACGGGGACGGAATGAGTGACGCCTACGAGGTCGAGTTCTGTCTCGATCCCAGAAACCCTGATACTGACTTCGATGGCATTCCTGACGGAATCGACTGGGACCCAAGAGAACACTGGCTCTCCACGGTGGCACCTGCAACGCTCCTGACAGTAGTCTTGTTGCTTGCAGTGTTTTCGCTGCTGAAGTACAAGGTCTATGAGCGGCGGTAGAGCCAGCCATGTCGAGTCCGCACTGAGGAGAGTCCGGAACTGCCCAATCTGTAGGCAGTTTGCGCGCACCGTTCATTGTAAGTTGGAAGAGTTGGACACAGGAGTCTTTGCCCTCCCAGAAACGGCACTGGGGTCGTACTTCTTGGGGCTGGAATGTGTCGAGTCAGCCTCAAAGGGATGTCTGGCTCGAGCTATTTAAGCCCCCACTCGAGAATGTTCAGGATTGTCCAACTCCTACTCAGCTGTTGCATACCCTTGAAGGGCCCACGGTTCAGATACCCTAGAGACGTTCATCCTTCCTCAATCACATAGTGGAGTTTCATCATCACCGCACGCGTGGCGCGACAGCCGTCGGATATGAGTGTTATCCATAGACCATGAGCAGAATCACAAGGCTCTTCTTGTCTATGCGGTCCCAGACAGACTGATGAAGAGCCTTAGCGTCAGTCATTTCGACCTTACAGACACACTCGAATGCGGGCAGACATTCTGCTGGACAAAAGAAGGGCGGGGCTATGTGAATGCAGACATCGGACAGGTCCTCTATGTCGAACAGGATGGCAACACACTGCTGTACGAAACCTCAGCTGGAGATGTCGACGTTGGGGCGTTGCTGGGACTGGCAGATTCCGTAGACGAGATACAGAGGGCTGTGGCCAAGGATGACCTGATGAATAAGAGCGTTGCTTTTGCTCCGGGCCTGCACATTGTACGTGACCCATTCTTTCCATGCCTGATCTCCTTCCTGTGTTCAATCCGCAACAACATTCCCAACATCAATAGGATGACACAGAATATCAGAGACCGCTACGGACCCTCCTACAGATTCAGAGGACGTGAGATTCACGGATTCCCGAGTCCAGAGCAGATCTCGAAGGTCAAAGCTGACGACCTGAGGACCCTTGGCTTGGACTGGCGCTCAGAATTCATTACGAGGTCGACAGCTTCAATCCTGAACGATGAGGTGAACCCACAGGGACTGAAGATGATGAAATACGACGAAGCGCATGAGACCCTAAAGACCCTCTATGGCGTCGGGGACAAGGTCGCTGACTGTGTATGTCTCTTCTCGCTCGGTTTCCTTGAGGCGTTTCCTATCGATGTCTGGATAGAGCGCGTCATCCAACAACAGTACGGTCTGTTCACAAAGGCCGGTAAGTCATATGCAAAGAAGTCGGCGGCTGCTAGGGAGTACTTCGGCAGATATGCAGGCTACGCTCAGGAGTACCTGTACTACTACACCCGCACCGGGGGTAAGAAGCCCAAGAGGTAGCAACTATGAGAGGCTCTGCCTCTTCCTCTTCTTCGCGGCATACCAAGAGCGGCTCTCAATCCCCTTCAGTGTTTCCCAGGCCCGCGTCTTGTAGAACGCAAGTGGATGGAGGATGTACTCGCAGAGCGGGTCGAATGTCACGCCCAGGTACACTGGACAGAGACCGTTGCCTTGAATCTTCTTGCATCCGGGAGGGGTGTACCCTTGCCCGCCCGACTTTGATGATATGTGTCGTACCTGATACCTAGCAAGATCCGTCACAAAGTCGGGTGACGACCTGAAGACACCTAGGACCTCATCTTGGCTCATTCCAATCTTGAGTAGGAATGCAGCTAGAGCGAACCTAGCCTCGTGAGGAAGGTTCTTTCCTTGAACCGAATCATCATGCATCTGCGCAATGCAAGGAGGAAACGCCGACACAACTGTGGTCGTGATCTTCAATGGTTCAGTGACCCGTGCCTTTCGACGGAACTCTGTTTCGACCCTCTGAACTGCCTCTGTCAGGCGGGCCGGCAGTGTCGGCACCTTGAGCGTGCTGTTCAGGATAAGCTGCTTGTACTTTCCAGACATCAGCCGCTTTAGCTCCAAGCTCTGGACTGGTATCCAACCAGCGTCCAAATAGCGGTTAACAAGCTTCCAAGGTGGCTGATGAAACCCTGGTGCGACCTCGAGGAAGTTCTCGAACCTCATACGAAAGTCGAAAGACCTGAGCCAAACGGGGAGTCGCGCCCTGTCGACTGCTCTTCCATTGGACTCGATTTGCCATCCAAATGAGGACTGACAGAGGTGCATCACAACCTCGTCCTTCTCCGCATCCAAGTGCTTGTTGACAGTCTTCGACTCGGCCTCGGCCTGATACTCCCTGAGGCGAGGGTCTCCAATCTTCTCGACAACTAAGCGTGATGTCGGATAGATCAGGAAGTCTCGATCGTCATTGCTGTTGACTAACTGAATCTCAGACTGGTCTATGGCTGCGATGATGCGACGCTCGGCCTCATCGACCACGGGTTCATACTGATCTCTATCAAGGAGGCTAATCAGACTCCCGAGGTCCTTCGCCATATTCTGTGTAACAGCTCTGGTCTCTGCTGAGAATGGGTACCGAAGCATCTGCAGCCGTGTCAGTCTTACGCTCGTCACGTTCACAGTTCAATGGTGCTTTGACAAGACGGACCATATATCCTCTGTCATTTGGAAAGAAGACGGGCATTCCGCATGTGTCATGGCTCTTAGGACAATAGACTGATTAGTGAGCAGCACTGACGATAGAAGGAGTAACTGGGAACCTGAAGCATTACGCAGTGGGGGCGTTCTACAACAAAGGTGTAGAGAAGAGCAAAACTGCTGAAGGCAATGGTGACACTACATGAGAAAGAGAAGCATCGCGCTCATTCTGGTGGCGATTGTAGTCACCCCCACGGTTATAATTGGCGTCATACTTGTCGACAGACGCAGTCCGCCTAGAGTCGCATTTGTCATGCCAACTTTCAGCCATACCGCCTACAGTGCCGCGTTCTACAACTTCTATCGTCTTCATATCAACGACAACCAGAGCTATATCACGACTGATTTGGGGATGCTGAATGTCACAGTCAAGCCCGGTTGGAGCTGGAGTGGAGGGCTAGGCAGGTTTCTGAACCATACCAAGGACATCATGCCCCAGCTGTTTGAAGGCGGGGGGTGGACCATCATTGATGAGAGAGATGTCGCCATGGGCGCGCTGTTCTCGGATAGTGGAAACCGAGTCTATGATGTCGTAGTATGTGGTTTTACCGAATACGTGACTGGGCAGGAGTACGCAGACCTCAGGAAATTCGTTGCCATGGGCGGCACGCTCATTCTCAATGACGCCTGCAACTTCCTGGCAGAAGTTGCTTACTATCCGTCTACAAATGGCTCAGACTATCTTAGTCTAGTGAATGGTCATGGATGGGCGTTCAATGGCACGCATGCGTGGCGGTCTGTGTTTCACAGGTGGCCTGAAGAGAATCGGAACTGGGTGGGGAGCAACTACTGGAGATGGTGGGGCGGTACGCATTACGATGGCTTTGACGCAAACACTACACACCCGATAAGTGATTTCATCCGCGGCCAGTATGGCACTCATGCATCAGGATGCTATGGAGGTCATGAAGAGAACAAGATTGAGAACATGACCAACACTCGGATAATCGGGTATTGGCGTTTCACCAACTGGTCCGAAGCGCCCGCTGAGCCAGTCGCCGCCTATCAACATGACTACCTCAAAGGCACCGTGTTCCATAGTGGGATTATGGCAAGTGAAACCTTGTGCAAAGATCGCTTTGTCATGTCGTTCCTGATTTGTGCGATCCGAATGGGTCTTGGTCTGGATGCCTCTCATGAGATCTTGTATGAAGAAACATATCCGCTATCCGCGCTGCGTTTCTCCAATCGTTTGTCCTGAGGCCGGGCACTTTGATACACTGAATGCCGAATATGAGAGCTACATTTCGCTGTAAGTTGGTTGGTAGTTGTCCAGTCCGCGGTCGTAGAACTTTCTGCCACAGGAGGCACAGGAGTACACCTGAATCCCCCTAGACATCGCCCATGAGTCAACTACCCGAGAAACGTTTTCACTGCCACATCTGGGACACTTCACCTCTGAGTCATCGTGTGCCCAAGGTGACCTGTGCTTTTCTTCAGACATAGTACGCACCGGAGTTGTGTCATCGTGCAGCATTTGCTCTTTGCCTTTTATTCCTACGACTACAGCGCGTACGTCGATGACAGAAGACTCAACTCGCGAGAACCCTGCATTAACGAGCATTCTCTCCAAGTCAGACAGACTGTGCCTGCACATGTGGGGGTACCTCCTTCTGGCCTCAACATCGTTCATGCCGTTCTTCTTCATGTGGTCGACAAATGCCTGCATGTTCCCAGAAACAAAGTCATAAACAGCATAGAGACCACTGTCTGCGACTGATTCAAAGACCTGTGCCACAAGACCGGCGGGATTGCGAATCTCGTGAAGGAGGAAACCTGAGAAGGCCAAGTCGATACTGCCTGATGTCAGTCCGAGCATTGACGAGTCAAAATCTACGGTCTTCAATATGATGTCTTTCTCAGGCAGCTTGCCTTGGAGAAGGTCGGACGCCTGCTTGAGCATCGCCTCACTCGCATCTATGCCAACCACTCGCTTTGCCTTGTACTTGGACAGAGCATCAACCAAGAATAGACCAGGACCACAGCCGAAATCCCCGATGGTGGTCCGGGTTTGACCCCCAGTCAACTTCTGCATGGCCATCCAGAAGACAGGACCGTATCTCTGAGAGTAGGAGGAAGCGAGCTTCTTGACTCGCTCTGGATCGGACCAGTCGGCTCGACCCAAGTCGGACATCTCTAACGACGTCCCAGAATAAGGTCAGCCCGCAGGAGCAGTTCGATGAACTCACTCAGACTCTGACGAAGGATCTCGGGGTCACTGTATAGCTTCCTGAGCCCTGCCCTCCTATCTTCAAGTGAGGGGTTGGTCTTCTCGTTGATGATCTTGTAGGCAGCATTTGGTCGCTCAGCCCACCGACATAGCTCCTCTGAGTCTGTACTCAGGAAGAGGACCACAGGTGTCTTTCTCTTTCCATTCACCTTGTACTGTTGATGGAATTGAGCGTTACTATCACTGTCGATCATCTTGAGTTGAACCTTCGGTGAGAGTGACACCATGCGCGCTAGGACAGGCAGGTTGCCGGCAGTGTCATTGCAGCGATCGGTGCCAATGATCAGTATCCTGATGTCATTCTGAACACTCCTCAAGGTTTCCTCTTCGGCCTCATTGATAAGCAGGTCGTGGAAACGGGCCTTCATCAGTTCGACGTTCTCTCGTGCCGATTTCAGGAACGTTTCGTAGTCGACCGCGTTTTCCCAGACTGCCTTGATGGGGTTCTCAGACATGGCATCGCGCTCCTAGCAGAAATCGACCAGCCAAATGGTCAGAACCGAATTGGAGCGACCCGATAAAAGGATATCCCGAAGCTAAATCCCAGACGAAGCAATCCAGAAGGCATTCTAGTACTGTCCTTGCGACATCTGTTCATGAGCCAAGACCCGGGCGCCAGAGTCATGAGGGACATGGAGAAACAGGCCGACTCCAAGAAGGCTGAGATGATCTCCCGCTACGTGAAGGCATCCGGACTCAGATACCTAGGGCTCAATCTTCCTCAGATCCACAATGCTGTGCGCGAACACACTCGGTCACTCCCACCAGAGGAATTGCCTGCAGTCATGAAGTACCTTTGGGAGCTGGGCGTGTTTGAGGCACGACTAGCGGCCATAGACGTGATGAAGAGATACGCTGCGAAGGGCGACATCAGGTCTGCCCTCTCCATCACATCAGCATGGATTGATGATGTGAATACGTGGGCTTTGATGGACCCAATGGGCATAGCATGTGTTGGCACTCTACTCGTTCGCGACGCGAATCTGGAGAGAACACTCAGAGTGTGGGCGAGGAGCAGCAACCTTTGGCGCAGGAGAGCCAGTATACTGCCCTATCTTCACCTCTCGATCAAGCAGTTTCATAGACAGGAGTACACGGATCGCTTACTAGCGGCGATGAAGCCGCACTTGTCAGACAGAGAGTTCTTCGTGGGCAAGGCAGTCGGGTGGATCTTGCGCGAACTGAGCAAGCGTGACCCCGATTCTGTGAAACGGTTCATCGACGAAAACAGGGACACAATGACGGCATTGGTCTCAAGGGAGAGCAGCAAGAAGCTGAGGTTGTCTAGAATCGGCGCCCTGTCTGCTGCCGTAGGTTTGTTCAAAGATGACTTATAACGCCACACATGCATTAATATCACGATGCCGAAAGATATGCGCGCGTATTGCGGGTTAGACTGCAAAGCCTGTCCAGCCTACATCGCTCTGCAGACTAAAGATGATGAACTGCGTGCTAGGACCGCGCGCAGATGGTCTGCACCCGGGTTCGTTGTCGAACCTAAGGATGTGAGCTGCGAAGGCTGCAAGTCAAGTGGGGGCATCTTGTTCAAGCACTGCTCAATCTGTGCCGTCAGAGCCTGCGGAAGTAAGAGAGGGCTTGTCAACTGCGCGTACTGCAAGGAGTACCCTTGTGACAGGCTCCAGACACTGTATAAGACTCTGGGGGACGAACAGCCTCGCGTGGTTCTTGAGAGGACACGAATGGCTCTGAAGACTCTCTAGCACCGCCACAGGAGAGTCCCTGCTGGCTCATCTAACACCGTGATGTCGCCGGGAGTAGTTTCGCTCACCTGTGTCCGCTTATCTTCGTATGTGTAGCGGGAGTATCAGCGGAGCTACCTACAATGATGAGAGCAGGTGTCGCAGAGCTCAGACTGCATCCGGGAAAGGCACCTCACTGGCTGGTCAAGCGGATGATGCCCATGGCCAGTGCTCTCTGTGAGTTCATTGTCGACGAGTACGGAACCCTAGAACTGTTAAGACGCCTTTCAGACCCTGTGTACTTTCAGGCCCTTTCCAATGTGCTAGGCTATGATTGGGACTCGTCTGGCTCTACGACCGTCACCTGTGGAGTGCTCAAGTCGGTCCTATGCTTCGACAAGCATGGCATAGTCGCAGCTGGAGGAAAGGGGTTGGCATCACTGAAGACACCAGACGAACTGAGAGCGCTGACAGACCAAGGGCTCGATGGTGACAGACTCGCCACTGTCAGCAGGGCCGTCGCCAAAGTCGACAATGCAGCCATCCAAGACGGCTACCAGTTGTATCATCATGTTTTCTTCGTTGACCACGCCGAGAACTGGACCGTGGTTCAGCAGGGCATGGACACAAGGATTCGCGATGCTAGGAGGTATCATTGGTTCTCGGAAAAGGTCCGCAGCTTCGTCGAGGAGCCTCATGCCGGTATGATATCCGGCGAGGTGAAGAGCACTGTACTCGATATGACGTCCAACACATCAGAGGACTGCAGAAACTCGAGTGTCGACATAGCAAAGGAGGAAACAACCCGCGTGAAGAGACTCTTCGAGAACATCAAACCCTACGGTGAGAACACGCTTGCTCCTTGGCTCAGCGACAACGGTTCAGTCTTTGAGGTCCCTTCCTACAAAGTGATCCCAAAGAGGATGGACTGGGAGGCTGTCAGGAAGGCCTATGAGGTCCAACCCTGCAACTTCGAAGAACTCCTGATGTTGGATGGAATCGGTCCTGCTACTGTGCGGGGGCTCGCTCTGATTGCTGAGATGATCTTTGGCTCTGCCCCATCGTGGTCAGACCCCGTACGCATGACTTTCGCATTTGGCGGCAAAGATGGTGTCCCATTCCCAGTCCCGAGAAAGCAGTATGACGAAGCGATATCGTTCATGGAGCGGGCTCTAAGCGATGCCAAGCTGGGGAACAGGGACAGGATTGTTGCCCTGAAACGTCTTCAGAGATTCGCACCCCCGGTACTTCGCAATGTTGAGCAGTGAAACACGCGCTGTCAGAGACTCGTTATGAAACCGAAGAGTACAATTAGGGACTGCATCCGGTCTGCCGCTCGTGATTGACCTCGTCCCCTACAACAACATCGAATGCATCAAGACTGCGACGGCAGGGGATGACGGAAGCCCAATCATGTGGGTGTACGCCTACAGGATTGGCAGCGTGCTTTTCGATACAGGTTGCGCAAATGCACTCGGGAATTTTGAGCAGCAGAGAATTGGGGAGAAAGTGGATGAGGTCTACCTGACCCACGAACACGAGGACCATGTGGGAGCCTGCTCTTACTTCGCGCGTAAGTCGTCAGTCTTCGCACCGAAGTACACAATCGACCTTCTTCGCGACCCGCCAACATTCAGTGAATTCTTTCGTTTTGTCTGGGGACAACCTGAGGCGGTGACTGGTATTGAGCTAATGCCAACCCGTTTCTCTGTGGGCGACCTCGACTTCGAAGTGATACCCCTGCCCGGGCACGGAAGAGAGATGGTCGGTTTCTATGAGGCACGACAGGGATGGCTCTTCTCTGCAGACTCGGTCCCGCTTCCATCGAAGAAGAGAATCTCTATGAACGACGAGAACGTGCCGCAGATGATCTCCACCATGGAGAAGATACTGGAACTGGATGTGAAAGTACTCTTCGACTGCCACAAAGGACCAATCGTTTCGCCCGAGCATCACATCAGAGAGCGAGTGGACTTCCTGAAGGACATCAGACAGAAGGTAAAGGCTCTTCACGAGGGCGGGATGTCGGAGGCCCAGATTCAGACCGCACTTGACCTTAAGGGACCATGGTATCTTGACATGACCAAGGGTCGCTTCGGGATTGATTTCTTCATCAAGTCACTGATCTTTGATACGACGTCTTAGACCGATTGTGTCTTGGCAAAGTGTAACTAGACCACCAGCCATAAGTGGGTGCAATCAGTAGTCCGTGTGAGTTCACTGGACTCAAAGAAGCCGCTAGCCAGACCGATAGAAGCTGATGGGAATGGTATATCCCGCTGTCATAATCGTACTCGCCGTATCGGTTCTTGTGATACCCTTCGTCCTCCCCTCGATGCTGATGGACTGCATAGGCTGGATGCTCAGAGCCCGGCCGGACGACTATGAGGGCTGGTGTTACTACGGCAGGATGCTCGCCCATCGAGGTAGGTATGCCGAGGCGGTGTACGCGTACGAGAAGGCGCTCACGCTGAAGCCAGACTACACAGAGGCTTGGGAAAGACTTGGTGACTCGCTGACTGTGATGGGCAAGCTTGAAGCCGCAACGGAAGCGTACAACAACGCAGGAACTGGCGGTAGCAGGAATAGTGCTGCCTGATTCATCCAAGAAGAGTGACGATTGGCACAGGAGTGCCACGCCAACGAACTCAGATTCAAGGTTCGTCGACGAGAAGGATCACGTCATCAGTGGATTCGATGAAATGGAGTCACGTAACACGTGCTGAGAAAATATAGTATTCAATACGTGCTGAGTCAGACAGATGATGGCCCAGCACGTACTGAGATTCGCGGCCAGTTCGCAGCTGGCTTGGATTGACTCTAGCTCTTCTTGCGTTTCTTGCGGTCGTATGACTCCCAATGAGTGACAGAGGCAGATAGACCCCTTGACTTGAGCTCGCTGAGCACGATTTCACGTATCTCTGAACTCTTTATCACGCTGACCGGTTTAGATGCAACAGAGCTTGCGATTTGCTTGGCTACATCATATGGTGCGCCGGACTTGACCAGAGCCACCACTATCTTCTCAGGCATGAAGAGCTCGGTTTCACCAGTTCTCTTCTTGACTTCCACATCTCTCACCTTTACTAGAAACGGTCAACACCGTTCAACACTCCATTGGTCTGAAGTCTAATAAACAACTTGAAAACACATTAGAACTATTCTCTAGCTATAGAAATGCCCCTATTTTCCCTAGTGACTTCAAGCCGGAAATGCCTTTCACAGCCAGACTAGCGCCCTTCCTGTTGCTTTCTCCTACGAATCTCAAGACCGTCCCTGAACTGACGGCGCTCAGCCTTCTCCCGCTCCTTCGCTGCTCTGACTGCCTCCTTTTGTCTGCCACAGTTGATCCTAGCAGCCCGACCCAGCTCATGCACCCTCGCTGCCTCTTTCTCATCGTCCGCTCTCTTGTACAGCTTGCGGGCATGTTCCCACGCCTCTGCAGCAGAACAAAAGTCATTCAGTCGCGCATAGTTGGTGGCCTGTGCGTCATAGATATTGGGGTCATCCTTGACGATTGACGTCAGAGCAGACCACGTCCTGCTGGCGTCTTCCCATTGTTCGAGCTCCATGTATACGAATCCCAAGTTCTTCAGCGCCGATGTATGGTTCCTCTTCCTCACAATAGCCTTCTCAAAGTGCTTGGCCGCATCATGTAGCCTGCCCTCTTTGTATGCTACCATGCCCATGGAATTCTCAACCGACGCGTCAGTGGGGTCAATCTCAGAGGCCCTCTTGAGTGCCTTCATGGCCGACTTGTACTTGCCTGCCCTCATGTTGACATCTGCAAGAACTCGCCAAGCTTCGATTTCATCGGGAGCCAGCTTTGTCGCAGACTCTGCCGACTCGTCTGCCTCCTTCCACTTCTCCAGCATGGCAAGAGCAATCGCACGGTGGACGAGCGTCGCCGCCAGCTTCGAATCTATCGATAGCGCCTTGTCATACCTCTTGACGGCTTCCTCGAATCTGCCCAGCTCCAGCTCGATGTCACCTGATCGTATCCATAGGCTAGCCTCTTCCGGGGCTTGTCTTGAAATGGTTTCAAGGCACTCTAGCTCCTCTTCTGAGCGGCCGAGCAACCGGAGGGCCAAAGCCTTGTCCCGGAGGATTGTCGCGTTCCTAGGCACCAGTTCGAGGGCTCTGTCAAAAGACCTTAGTGCTTCTCCGGCCTTCTCAGGTCCGATGGCGAGGAGGATGCGAGCGCGGTTGGTGTGAGCTTCCGGATGATTCGGATTCAACCGTATCGCTTGATCGACACTCCTAAGGGCCTCACCGAACTGCTTCACCCTCGCCAACAGGACTCCTCTGCTGTTCCACGCCGATGCATCGTTTGGATTGGTCTTGAGGTACTGCTCCAGCTCCTTGAGCGTGTCTTCTATCGATGCCATCGAAACCGAGAGCCGTCAGGATGCCTGACTGAAAAGACTTGGGATGATGGACCAGCAGGGCAGTCCGACCCCACAGATATAAGTGGCTCGTGGGAGCCGTGCCGTTGGCTTTACATGAAGACAGACTACTTCAAGGCCTTCGTCTTTGATATAGGTGGGACTCTCTATACCGCCGCTCCCGATCTAGTCGGCGTCACAACTAGATTCCTCCAAGAGATGGGGTTGTCAGACCCGAACGTGATATCTGCCGAGCGGATAGCACAGGCCATTGAAGGACAGGCAGAACCCTGGTTAGATGCCGTGATGCGGAACAACGATGCGCATCCTCAGTGGAAGCCTTCGTATGATGAATGGCTAGAATACGATCGGATCGTGCTTTCAGCACTGGGCGTTACTGACGGGCTGGATGAACGCGCACGAGAGTACCAGAAGATGTGGGATGCAAAGCTTGCAAGAATGGAGGTCAATCTCATCGACGGCTGTAGAGAAACCCTCGAAGAACTGCATTCAAGGGGGTACAAACTAGGCATTGCATCGAACAGATGGGGCAGCCCCCATGCAGTGCTCAAGAGAGACTCGATTGCAGATCTCTTCGACTGCATAGAGTACACGAACGTGCCAGGATACAAGAAACCCTCGCCGTACATGCTAGTCAGGGCAGCGAATGAATTGAAGGTCAATCCTTTGAGAATGGCGTTTGTCGGTGACATGCTCGAGTACGATGTGGCGGCCGCAATGAGAGCTGGTGCGCTCCCGGTTCTTCTGACGTGGTGTCATCCTGATGAGAAAGTCAATGCCCCAGCTGGGACAGTCATTGTGAAACACATCAAGAATCTGCTTCAAGCTGTGAGTAAAGAGGGCACGAGAGCCCGGCACAGACAATGCTAAAGGTAGCGGTAGGATGTGATTTGCCAAAAACGAGGACTCTGACAATTGCTGTTGTGCTGACCATGGTCATGCCTGCTCTCATCGTATCAGTGGGGTCGGCACAGTCGAACCACAACCTGCGCTGGGGTAAGGAGGTTGGCGATGAGATCACATACATCCTTCAGAGGAAGATAATCGACCCGTCTTTCGCTCAGTACTTCACAGGTTACGCGCCCTTCATAATGAGAGTATCAGAGGGCCAGAAGGTCATAGCGAACGTCACATACCTATCTCCGATTCCAACCATGATCAATGCTTCAGTCCAAATGCCATACTCGAACTGCACACTGATTCGTGAGAACGATTCGGAAACCCTCACAGAGGGGTTTAGCATGGTTTTGATCCCCACGGGCGACTGGAACTTCACGACTGAAGTGGGCAACTACACTGGGTTCGAAGGCCTTACGTTGGTCGACAACGAGAATGAGTGGGGCACTGTGATGGAGGGCTCATTCCAGATTCTCATCTTCACAATCATGTTCCACATGGAGATGCGATACGAGAAAGTCAATGGCACTCTCAATTACATGCGAGTCAATGTGGATATGAGTGGGAATGATATCATTGACGTGGTTTTCGCACAGTGGCACCCGGGGATGGACACGGTACTTCAGGGCGAACTCCAAGTGCTCACCATTGCCTTGGCCGGTGTGGCCGGGTTGATTGTTGTCGTTGTTGGCTACGTCATCTGGAGAAGGCACCGGCGTGGGAGATTTGAGGCTCAGATGCCCGTGTCGCAGTGAGGGAATGCTGGCAGAGTCATGTTCATGTGTCAGGAAGACCGTGGAACTCATATTCAGCCGAATGGTGCAATAATGGAGAGAGCCAGAATGCAACGCCGAGCTCATCTGACGATTCTTGCACTCATGCTGTCATGCCAACTGTGCTCGCTGGCTCTCTCAGCACCTGACGACAGCTTGTACTGGGCTGTGGAGGTTGACGAGGAGTTCACCTATGCACTACAGAGGTACTTGGTGACCGATGAGAGCATATGGAAGGACATCGCGTTCCACGCTCTGCCTTTCGGCAGCTCGACTGGAGAGGGAAAGAAGATAGTGGCTAGAGTGACTGGACTTGAAACAGTTCCGGAACAAATGAACGTCACCACCGATGTACCAGACTCTTTCTGTTCGGTCATGCGAGAGAACGACTCGGTGCAACTATGGAGTAACCTCACGCTCTTTGTCGTGCCAGTTGGAAACTGGGAACTCTTGGCCAACTTGAGTGGCCTCATCACTGAAGGTGCCATCCTCATCGATGATGAACATGAGTGGGGCGCGAGCCAGAGTGGGGCCTTCACTCAAGGAAGCATCGTTATTACGTTCTATAGCGAAATCAGGTATGAGAAGGAGAACGGGACACTTACCTACCTCAGGTTACGATATGGCGCCTCTGGGAATGATCTGTTAGACATAGTGTTTGTTCAGTGGCACCCGGGGATGCCGACTATCCTTCCACCCGAGCTCCAGATGTCAACGGTCTTGACAGCCCTGCTAGCAGTCGGTGTGGTATCCGTCGTTTCCGTACTGGTCTACAAGAAGTACACATCGAGAAGACCGATTGTTCGGCGCCTTGGAGAATAGAACTCCAGGGGAAGAACCGGAAAAGCAGCCATCTCACAAAGCCCACCCCAAAGTTCATTGGAAAAAGAAGAATCCGCCTTGCCGAAGCGAATTCATGAAACCATGGTGATAGCATGAAACAGAAGCCCATACCGCCAAAGACCAAGAAGATAGAGTGTTCCGACGACGGGTCGAGTTATTCCTTCAAGGCCGGCGATTTGTTCTACTTCGAGTTCCACAGACACGAATCAGTGGGAAAGGAAGTCGAGTTCGAGATAGGCGATGATAGAGTCATATCTCAGGTCGACACCTATGAGAAATACGTCCACCCTGAAAACATGAAACCGGGCTGGACTGGAGGAGACCTCCAGAAGTGTCAGTGGCTTTTCCGGGCGGACAAGTCTGGCACCACGTCAATGCTCATACGCTACCTGTTTCGCGGGCACCTAGAGAGTGAATGCAGAATCGATATCACAGTGAGTTGACCGTTTTCAATCTCATCTATGCGCCCCTAGTCGGATTCGATTAGTGCGGATTGCTGAAACGTAAGCATAGTTATGGCACTGCTTACATAATCTAGACAGTCTATGTTGTATAGGTGAGCGTATGCTAGCACAGGCGGATAAGACGAGTGTCACTGCGCAGCAGGCATTGGCATTGCTGCTCGCCCTCATTGTAGTGAGTACGACAACTGCTTGGATCTACACGGAACCTGCTCAGGCCGAGCCGGATTCCATTAGTATATCGCGTAGTACTGATAGTGTTCTCGCATCCGACTATGACCGGTTCTCGCGAGGCAACTTCAGCGGGGTCAGTCTATCGAAACTCAACCTGTCAATCAGCCTGAACGAAAATGAGTCAACAGTTCAGGGAACTCTTGCGATTGACTTCTACAATGAAGATCCGGTGACGTTCAGTCGCATTCCCGTTCATCTCTACCCCTCCGGTATGGCCTATGAAACTCGGCCGGGCAAGATAGATGTTCATAATGTGACAACAGCCGGTCATCCTCCAGAGGCACTCACCTTTGACGTTTTATACGGCCAACAACTGATGTGGGTGAATCTTCCTTCACCTCTGCTGCCTGGCGAGCACACATCATTGAACATCAGTTTCACCACAACACTTCCAGACGGGGGTCGTGATCGTGCAGGAGCATATGGCAGTGACACGAACCAGACGCGGATCTTCACGTTCGCCAGCTGTTATCCAGTGCCGTGTGTATATGATATATATGATGGGTGGAACACGGACCCCTACATTGACGTGGGAGACCCCTTCTATTATGACATGGCCTTCTACGATTTGTTCTTGGATGTCCCTGATGGCTTCGTAATCGCCGCGACAGGGAACCCAGTCGGGAGGTCTAGTCAAGACGGACGGACGACATACCACTACGCCATATCACTTCCTGTAAGAGAGGTAACGTTCTCGGCCTCGCGATACTACGTCACCGAGTCGACTATCAATGACGGGGTGAACGTCACATCATTCTATCTTCCCGCCTCTGCACTTCTCTGGGAGAACAACTCGCTTGAACAAGCTGTCCAAGCGCTCGACCTCTTCAATATGACGTTTGGAGTCTATCCTTACTCAACGCTGAATGTTGTGGAACAACATGCGGCATATGGTGGCATGGAGTATCCATGCCAAGTCTATGTGACCCGTCGTGTGGCTGAAGGAATTACAGCGGGCCAACGAGCACCATGGTATCTGGAGCTTGTGACAGTGCATGAGGTCGCACACCAATGGTGGTCACAGCTTGTTGGGGACGACTGCGTAGACTGGGGATTCCTTGATGAGGGCCTTGCCTCTTGGTCCCACTCGTACTATGCAGAGATCTACTACTCCGACTGGGAGTACTTCCAAGAGCCTCGTCTCTTAGACCGGGTCCGGACGTTCTATGCAGAGTACGGAGCTGGATGCACTGTAAACCGGTCGAACCTCGTGAGACCGGAAGTGGCAAGCTTCGTCGACTATATTCAGATGCCAGTGATTCTTGAGAAGCTCAGACAGACGGTGGGTCAAGATGCGTTTGTTTCTGGCCTCGGCCGATTCCTCAGGGAGAGGTACTTCCTTATGGCCACGCTCAATGACCTCCAAGACGCACTGGAGTCAGGCGCTGGTGGAAATCTCGACTGGTTCTTCCTCCCTTGGTTCAACAATGCATTTCTTCCCAACTATGCAATCCGAAATGCTCTATACGAGCCAATCTCCTCATCTCTGACTTTCGAGATCATAGACCTCAACCGTGATCTGAATGTGCATGACTACTCGCAGCATGTCCCAGTCAAGGTGTATGACCTTGATGCGCACGAACTCGCAGGGACGGATGTCTGGGTCAATGGTTCCACATCTATCGTGTTCCAGACAGCAGGCAAGCCAAGCGAGATTAGACTGGACTATAGCAGCTTCGTGATTGTTCAGCTCCCGAACACATCAACGGCATACTACAGTACCGACCAGATTGAAACTTCCAACCTGTATGTCGTACTGCTCGGTACAGGGGTGGTGACAGCTGTCATTGCTGTCCCCGTAACAGTCTGCCTTGTGAAGAAACGAAGGTAGGCTTGAGTACCTTGTAGATCCCGCCGGATTTGAAAATAAGACCCGGGGCAGTCCTTGAGGCAGATTGTCATGACGGAGGCGATGGTGAACCACAGGCCCATCCAGAATGTGATGTGACCTCACGTCGCCAGCCGGCTAGTTCCTCTTGCAGCCTCGCACAAACGTATACCCAGCAGAGTACATGAGACGCTCGCCGCGTTCAAACGCTGAGTGTAGTGCCTTCAGGCCGTCTTGGTATTCCTGTTCGCTCAGTTTATGCAGCATCGAGTATCCTCGCATCTCGACTGTTTTGAGGTACTCCGGACCCAGAACCACTGGGGTGAATAAATAGGGTTTCGACGAGACCTTCACAAACCCTGCTCGTTTCATCGCCGTCTCTATCACATCAATATCTGGGTATCTCTTCTTGTCGACCGTAGCTGAAGCGGGAAAGAACCGCGATGTCATTCGTTTCTCTATCTGGCGGTGAGACTGTGTGACAATGTAAGAGAGACCGCCCCCCTTCAAAACGCGAAGCGATTCACGAAGCGCCGCATTCATGTCAGCAAGATGATGGATGACCTCGGTCATGAAGACAAAATCAAACACGTTCGAACTGAAGGGCAGGTATTCGACAGTGGCTTGAGCCAATTCAAGATCGGACGCCTTGGCATGAGCCTTTCCAAGCATGCCTGCAGAGATGTCAATCCCCACTAACCTCGACGACGTGGCTCTTGCGACAAGCATGGTGTTGTTGGCGGTTCCGCATCCTATGTCAAGAATCAGGGACTTGGTATCGAGCATAAGGCCCTCAAGCATGTGACCGACCATTTCGGGGTCGCCCTCACGAACTTGGTCGTATACCTTTGAAACGGCATCATAATCAATGCTCTTGCCATAGTGTGTTGGGGATCTTGCGTCCGTCATGTGAACTCCCTGCATGGACCGGGCTTGTCTACGGGCTGAGAGGGGTATGGTGAGCCCAATCTCCGGGCATCGCCACTTACCCGGCATGACAGAAGACCTAGGTGAATCTTTCGGACAGCTCCCAAGGATGGGGGTGAAAAGCTTGAAAACCGCCTGCACGCCGAATCCGATATTAGGCCGAGTACCAATGGCTTGACCAATTCGGTGCTAAATTTGGACGAGAAAGACAAGGAAATCCTGCTGACCTTGGTGTCCAACTGCAGGACCCCGTACGAAACACTGGCACGGAAGCTCGGCATCACCGCCACAGCAGTGAAAAAGCGAGTCAAGAAGCTAATTGACACGGGTGTCATTGTCAGGTTTACTATCGATCTCAGCATGGCTATGGTTGACGGCGGAGCGTTCCTTGCGCTCATATCAACTGACGGCTCGGAGAAAGAGGACGAGTTCGTGAAACAGATAGGATCGCAAGGCATTGCAAGAGAAGTGGGGTCTTCGTCGGCTTCCTTGTACACTGCAATTGGAACATACGTGGGCCCTGACGGCCTCAGAGAGTTTGGCAGCTTCGTCAGGGGCATCAAGTGCGTGAGGAAAGTCGAATTACACACTCTGATCTGGGAACCAGGCAAGAGAATAGAGGCCACTAAACTACAGCTGAAGGTATTACGTTCCCTCATTGAGAATCCCCGCATGTCCGTCGAAGACATCTCAAGGCAGACCGGGCTCACAGCCAAGAAAACCCGGGCGATACTGAACCAGCTGATTGAGAGTGAAGCAATATCCTTGGGACTCCGAATGAAGCTCAGCGCGGGAGATAGCGTCAGCTTCCTGTCAAGAATCGAATGGGACGAGAGGCTTGCCAATCTTGGGCAAGTCTTGGATTTCCTCACGAAAGCATTCCCGGTGGAATACTGGTTTCCTCTAATCTCGGCAAATGAACCAGTGGTCTTTGCCGTGTTCGTAGTGAGGTCGCTCAGCGATGTTGCTAGGATAACCAATGAAATCAACAGGGCGCCCTTCGTCAAGTCCTCAATGACATTGTTAGGAAAGCCGAATGAGGCGTTTCCGGATATACGCAGTGTCAGGCTCGAAGAAATGCTCGAAGAAGGGGGCCACTAGGGCCTCTGCAAGAAGCAGAAACCGGATTCTCGTAGGTCCGAGTCCTTTTCCATATGACTGGGTTCGGAATCCAGCTATGCTTAGTGCGCCATCTGGAAGAAACCAAACCGAATGCGACCCACGGATACATCTGCTTTCTTTGCATCTGGCAGCATAGGTGATTCGGAACTTGCGGACATACCCCAAAGCAGAGTTGCGGAAATCAGAGCAACCTGCAATCACGATTAGTAACCTCACAAAAAGATTCGGAACAATCACAGCGGTCGATGGCCTCAATCTTGAGGTCGGCTGGGGTGAGATATTCGGCCTCTTGGGCCCCAACGGAGCAGGGAAGACAACCACAGTCAACATTCTGTCCACCCTACTGGCACCCGATGAAGGACATGCCTTGGTGGGTGGTCATGATGTGGTGAAAGAGCCCAAGAAGGTCTGGGACATCATAGGCTTGTGTCCTCAGCAGCCCGCGTTCTACCAATTCCTCACGGGGAGGGAGAACATTGAGCTGTTTGGCCAGCTCCACTCGATGCCGAAGCAGCTTCTCAAGGAGAGAACCGATTTCCTACTCAAGAAGATAGGCCTAGAAGAAGATGCGAGTCGTCGTGCAGGACAGTACAGCGGCGGAATGGTCCGACGCGTCAGCACAATCATGGCCTTGATTCACGACCCAAAGGTCGCTCTGCTTGATGAGCCAACTGTGGCGATGGATCCGGTATCCCGCCGCGCTGTCTGGGAATTCATCAGGGAACTGAGAAGCCAAGACAAGTGCGTAATCCTCACCACGCATTATATGGAGGAAGCAGCAGAACTCTGCGACAGGGTGGGCATCATAGATCAAGGAAAACTCATTGACCTTGGTCCTCCGAAGGAGCTGGTTGAGAAGTACGGTGTTGTGAACCTCGAAGACGTCTTTGTCCAGAGAACTGGAAGAAAGCTGAGGGAGGTTGTGTAAATGAAAGCCCAACGTGTTATTGTAATGGCCAAGAAAGACCTGAAGAGGCTCGTCAGGGAACCAGCCTCGCTCTTCATGCTGCTGCTGTTCCCCATAATACTGACAGCCGCCTTTGCTCTTGCCTTTGGCGGGATTGGTGCGTCCGGTCAACAGAACTTCAGTATTGGCGTTGTCAATATAGAAACAACCTCAGCACACCCTGAGTGGGCAACCAGATTCATCGACAACTTGACGCACACCGAAGGTATCACAGTCCTAGACTACACTGACAATGCCACCGGGCAAGCTGATCTTCTTCAAGGTAACTTGGATGCGTTCATTGTGATTCCCATAGGTTTCGGGGACAGCTGCCAGTCCTACTGGTCATCACCATTCAACGGAAGCACATGGACGAATACAACAATCGGGCTCTATGTTGACAGCGGTTCATTAATTGCCACCAGTGTCATTCCACCGCTTGTCCGACAGGTTGTTCTCATAACAATCTTCGGGAACAATGCATTGTCTTTGGACATACCAGTCCAGGTCGGAAGCCCAGCCCTAGTAGCCGCGAGCACATTGTCACAATGGGACTTCATGGCACCAGGCATATTCGCTTTCGCCTCCATGTGGATCATAATGACTGTAGCCCAGTCCATGTCCGCAGACAGAGACGGAGGGCTGCTAAAGCGAATGGCGACAACCCCGCTCTCATCCTCGGAGTACATTATCTCCCAGGTCGCCTCCAATATGACTGTTGCCGTTCTGCAGGTCTTGTTGATTTTCGGCACATCGTACCTTATCGGCTATAGACCAGCAACTGACGCCGCGGGAATCGTATTTGCATTCTCGATTGTGCTGCTATTCTCGCTCGTTTCGGTTGGCTTTGGGCTGATCACAGCAACGCTCTCGAAGTCCCCAGACGTGGCCACCGGTCTATCGTTCATCTTCATCATGCCACAGATGTTTCTTGGAACCTTCATACCACTGAGCGGAGCAACGCAAGTAGCGGCTGCGTTCGTGCCAAGCAGTTACGTGACAAATGCCCTGACTACGCTGTTCTTGAGAGGCGCTCCAGTGACGACACTGTCATTGTGGATTGACCTCTTGGTTATCGCAGTCGTCGGCATGGCCGCGGTTCTGCTGGGAGTAGTCCTCTTCGGGAAAAACAGGAGGAAGTAGAAGACTAGAGTGCCATCTGCTGACAACAGGCAAAGCCACAGGAGGCTTTCCAACGAAACTATCAGACTTGGTTGAGGGGTACGAGCTTCTGCGCTCTGCCTCTCGACAAGATCCCATCTACGCAGAGAATGGTCGGACGATTCTTCTGTACGACGAGCGGTCAATCAGAATCTACCTTACAAGGGAACCACAGATGTGGAAGGAGATTTCGCTCGAGGTCGAAGTGTTCCTGTCTCCATCCGACGATACAATGAGTACATTGCCCGCTGCCGAAGAGCCCGGAGCAAGAAGAGTGTCCCAGTCAGACACAAGAAAACTGTTGCGAAGATGTGCCCGCAACTTGGACTACTTGGTGAAACTGGAACGAGAAGGATTCGTGCTGGACCCAGTTGCTGGAGACTGTGTCTGGACGGCAAGGCGAGTGTTGGAAGGGATACCTGATGCTCACCTCTACAAGACCATCTCTCCCCCAGAAGACTAGACGCGCGCGGCAAGAAACGAGAGAATTCGTCCTGCATTCCACGATTTGCCGCGCACAATGGGGCCAAGCATTATGGCTACTCTGTTCAAGTCCCAGGAAAGGTATCATGGCCAAGAACCGTCCTTTCGACAAGAGGATCATGCCAATTTGTGTCTTCCAGAACCTCTTGCGTGGATGAACTTCCACACCTCAAACCACCCGATGCTGAGGAACCCGGCTATGATACACGTCAGGACGTCGGTCGCGGCCAGTTGGTCCATTTTGAAGAGACCCTGCATCACCGGCACGTAGAGTATTGCAGCCAGAAAGAGCACAATCCCCACAATGACCCATCGGAGAGCTTTGTTCGGTACCTTCGACATTTGAGAGATGGTCCGCGACCAAGATCGATTGGTCAGGATGAGCCCCAGATTGGCGACGACCAGTGTTCCGTACGCTATCGCCCTAGTTTCGCCTTCCGGGCGATTGGAGAAGTGGGCCAAGGCAAACAGAATCACAATGGTTGCCAACACAACAGCCCCTTGAGCGGCACTGATTCCTAGGTTTCTAGCATTGAACATCGGTTCCTTGAGATTGCGAGGAGGACGAGTCATGATGTTATCTTCTCCTTGTTCAGCCTCAAACACGACTGAGCATGCGGGGTCAATAATGAGTTCAAGAAAGACCACATGCACTGGGAGAAGAATGAGAGGCCAGTTGAACAAGACAGGAAGCAGAGAAAGGCCGGCGATTGGTATGTGCACTGCTATGATGTAGGCCATTGCCTTTCTCAGGTTGTCGTAAATACGCCGACCCATCCTCACGGCAGCGACGATTGAGGAGAAGTCGTCGTCAAGCAAGACCAAAGATGCAGACTCCCGGGCCACGTCTGTCCCTCTTTCACCCATAGCTATACCAATATGGGCGGATTTGAGGGCAGGAGCATCATTCACGCCGTCGCCCGTCATCGCGACCACCTCGCCCTGCGCTTTGAAGGCATTCACGATGCGCAGTTTCTGTTCTGGCACCACACGGGCAAAGATGCTAGTGGTAGCGCTTCTTTCTATGAGGGCTTCATCACTCATCCTTTCAAGTTCGACACCGGTAATCGCATGATCGGCAAAGTCCAATCCGATAGCTCTTCCGATGTGAATCGCGGTTGCAGCGTAGTCGCCTGTGATCATTGCCACTTTGATTCCTGCCCGATGGCATTCCTCTACTGCTGCAGGCACTTGCTCTCGGATAGGATCCTCTAGCCCCACGAACCCCACAAACCTGAAATCAAACTCGTGCTGATGCGGCGGCATCCTTTCCTTTCCAAGAGTAGTTGTGGCAACTCCGAGGATTCGCAGTCCCCGTGCTGCAAGGCCCATCACTTGGACTTCCAGTTCCCCTTTCTGATGATGCTCCAAATGGCACAAGTCAAAGATTGCTTCAGGAGCACCCTTCACCGCTACGACATAATCGTGATTCGTGTAGGACTCCCATACGCGGGAAGTTGCGAGCAACTGTGAGCTCAGTGGATACTCCTTTACGAGAGTCCGGGCCTCGTGGAGATGCTCTGTTTCTGCGAGGAATCTGGTGCCTAGCTCCCGGATGGCCTTCTCCATCGGGTCAAAAGGGTCCGTCTGACTTGCGAGAATGCTGAATTCAAGGACTTTGTGGAATTGCTCGGGGAGTTTCTCTTCCTTCGTTCCATTGACAAGGTAGTCTTCTCCGGGGACCGAGAGCGTTGACACGGTCATTCTGTTCATTGTTAGTGTGCCAGTCTTGTCAACACAGAGGATACTCGCAGACCCCAGGGTTTCAACAGCAGGCATACGACGAGTTAACACATGATTGCGGGATATTCTCCAAGCACCCATCGCTAGGAATATGGTCAATACTACAGGAAACTCCTCCGGTAGTATCGCCATAGCGAGGGTTATGCCAGCAAGAAAACCCCCTAGAAAGTCTGCGCGACTTAGTCCATAAAGAACAATCACAAGTGCGCACAGTATCAATCCAACAAGTGCAAAGTTGCGCACGAAGACCCCTATCTCTCTCTGTAGCAGGGTTTCTTCCGTTTCAACTGATGCCAGAGACTTGCCAATCTTGCCCATTTCAGTGTTCATGCCCGTCTTCTTCACGCGGACATACCCCTTGCCCTGGACGACCAGTGACCCGGAGTAGACGAACGGCAGGTCATCTCCACCGGGTCTGCCAATCTCCATCTCTCCGTCATGTGCGGTCTTTCGAACTGGCACAGACTCCCCCGTCAAGAGGGACTCATCGACAGAAAGGTTCAGAGCGTACAGCACCACTCCATCAGCCGGAACTCGGTCCCCTTCAGAGAGGATTGTGATGTCTTCTCGCACGACCTCTCGGCCGGGTATCCGACGTGCAAGACCGTCCCGCACAACGAGAGCACGGGGGCTGGATAAGTCCCGCAGCGCTTCCAAGGCGCGCTCTGTCCTTCTTTCTTGGACAAAGGTGATGGCAATGATGACGAACACGAAACCCAGAAGCATCAGGGCTTCTTCCTTGTCCCCGAGGATGAGATACAGAGTGCCGCTGGTGATCAATAGCAGGAACATGGGCTCTTTGACTATTTCGAGTACGATTGCCAGAATGCCCCTTGCTTTCGCTGAAGGAAGCTCGTTGAACCCTTCTTCTCGTAGGCGGGACTGGGCTTCGGCTTCGCTCAGCTGTTCCAGCTCGATGATGTCGTACTCGTCACTCATAGCGAGGGGCGATTCAGAGGGCGATTAAAAGCTGTGGGAGAGTACAAAACCGGAATTGACCGTTTCATGGCCGGGAAGTTTCAGGGCGAAATACGGCTCCGCGTGCAGTCACGCTGTGGACAGCCCACTACTGTGAACACCATAGCACGTGACAAAGTGGATACATCGTAAGAGAGATATCAGAAACCTACAACGGATCTTCGGCTGAATAGCTCAAGAGGTGCATTCAATGGTTCTAAGTTGTCATGACATGAAGAAAGGGCAAGTCTACAGGTGTGAGTCTTGTGGCTTCGAGATGAAGATCGTTAATGCATGCAAGGAATGCTGCGAGGATGGATCCTGCGGGTGCAGCTTCCAGTGCTGCGGTAAGGACCTCAAGCTGAAGAAATAGACCGTTCTGCGTCGTCCTTTAGTGACTTCCGGGTCCATATGACCCGGTAGTCCATTCTTGTTCGTGCGGAATTAGAGAGATATGCCAAGTGCCGAACGCCTCACTCTCTGACGACCATCGTTGTGCGAGGCGCATGCGAGTCGAGTCCATGAAAACTGAAACGGCTGCTTGCACATTCATTACAATAGCAATATTACTTGGTTGGCACTGGCATCCGTCACCGATTCTGAGGAATATGCCAGATGACACCAACAGAGTCTGTCTATCAAGCACTCGTGGAGACATGCGGACGCCAGTATGTCAGCAACGAAATCTGTGACCGGCTCGCGTACTCCAAGGACTACTCCGTCGAGGGAATCGCCGCTGACTACACACCAGACATCGTTGTCAAGCCGGCCAACTCGGATGAGGTTGTGAGGATTATCAAAGCAGCCAACGAGTTCAACGTACCCTTGTACACGTGGGGCGCAGGAACCAGCATGTCGGGCAATCCACTGGCGATCAAGCACGGAATAGTGCTCGACATGAAGCGTATGAATCGCATTGTCGAAATAGACCCGGACAATCTGACCATCACGGTGCAGGCTGGTACCACTATGGACGAGGTGTACCGAACTGCACTCAAACACAACCTGTTCTTCACGCACCATCCCGAGAGCAGCATATCCTCAACGATTGGTGGTGCACTCAGCTGTTGTGGAATCAGCATATACGGAGCCAAGTACGGCTATGCCTACGACCAAGTCCTCGGGCTTGAGGTCGTTCTTGGGACGGGACAGAAGATGCGGATTGGAGGCAAGAGCTATCTCTCTGTGCCCACACACAACCTCCTGAACTTGTTTCTTGGAGCTGAGGGAACGCTTGGAGTGATCACCGAGGCAACTCTGAAGGTGTATCCAGTGCCTCAGCACCGCGACCGAATGAGCTATGGGTTCGCGGACTTGACAACCGCCATGAACGCCTGCAAGAGAATCCACCAGTCCGGATGCTGGCCTGAGACCGTCTATGCCTTCGATAGGCGGTCGCTGGTACAGTACATGGAGCGCTCCAAGACACCAATACCTGATGAGGTCCATATGGCGGTGCTCTTTGGTTGTTCAGGCGATAGAGACCTCGTCGACAAAAGCCTAGAGGTCATGTCAAGGTGTTGTGAAGAGTACAACGGGATGCGCCTTCCGAATGATGTGACCGAGTCATGGTGGAAGTCTGTCAATATAACCAAGGAGAACTTCGACCAGAGCAACTTCGCACTCTCCCACACAGAGTATGAGCCCGACCTGATAGATGCGTGCGTGCCTTTCAGTCGGTTCCAAGAGTACAGCGACTTCTGCGACGAATTGAAGCGCGAGTTTGGATGGGTGGAAATCGACTTCGGTGCCTTCGTCTGCGCTGCACCACGAGGGCCGATACCCTTCTGCATATATTTCAGCGTCCCAATCGATACGCGAATCAGCCGTGAGGTCGACAAATGGTTTGAGTTCAAGGAGAGGATGTACCGCCGAGCCCTTGAGCTGGGCGGCAGCGTTTCCGACGCAAACGGAGTGGGCCAGAGGTCTGCACCATGGGTGAGAGAACAGCTCGGACCAGCATGGGATCTGCTGACGAGCATCAAGAAGGTGGTGGACCCGAACAACATACTGAACCGAGGCAATAGGGGGTTCGACTAGATGGACGAGCGCCTGTTGCAGTACAAAGATTGGGCCAGAGCATGCATGCATGTGAGATGCGGGTTCTGCAGAGAGATCTGCCCCTCCTACAGCCAGTTCAAACTAGACAGCTACACGGCAAAGGGCAGGCTGACTCTGCTGTATCACTGGCTTGCAGGAAACCTTGAGCCGAGTTCGGCGATGGCGCAGCGCGTCTATGCCTGCACCAGCTGTGGGCTTTGTGATGTCGCATGCGGATATCCCCAGAGCGAAGCGATTCAAGCAATGAAGACCGTGCTCTTTGACTCGGGCGTGAGACCGCCTGAGGACTATCTTGCCATAAGCACGAAGACGAGGCAGAGCGGCAACCCGTACGGGGAGAGCGCCGCCAAAGCAAAGAAGGTCCTGAGATATGTACGGGAATCGACCCACCATCCCGCAGACGTCACACTGTTCTTCGGATGTACAGAGGTGTTCCGCAACCCCGAACAGGTGACCAGTGTCTTGAACATCCTCAGAGCTGCGAACGTCAATTTCGGCGTCTTCCCGCACAGCATCTGCTGCGGCTCACCTGTCCTCAGAGTAGGTGACTTGGAGCAGGCCAGAGCTCAGGCTGAAAAGTTGACTGAGAAGCTTGAGCAATACGGAACGCGGACTGTCGCGGTTTCATGCTCCGGATGCTACAGGACATTCACTAAGGACTACCCATCGCTTCTTGGCCGGAACCCGGAGTTCGCTACATTGCACACTGTCCAACTGATAGACCAGCTCCTCACCGAGCGCAAGCTTGCCCTGCGACGCCTAGGCAAGACAATCACGTACCACGACCCATGCCATCTGGGAAGGCATGCTGGGGTCTACGATGAGCCAAGGCGAATCCTGAAGGCGATTCCAGGAGCAGAGTTCGTTGAGATGGAATGGAACCAGAAGACCTCCAAGTGCTGCGGAGCCGGCGGCGGCCTCAGAGTCGGCAGACCTGATGACGCAGTGCAGATAGCAGCCCGGAGGGTCCAAGAGGCAGAAGCGACAGGTGCGAGCGTGCTCGTGACAGCGTGCCCATTCTGCGTGAGAAACCTCACAGACGGGGCGAAACTTGTCAAGTCGAGTGTCGAGGTCGTGACTCTGGAGTCTCTGGTGGCGGGGCTGATCATTCCATGAAGAAACCTCGTCTATCGTTGCCAAGTACGAATGATGAGTTTGCGTAGCTCCTCAGCAACAATCACGCTGGCTGTGATGAGGAGGAGATATCCCCAGTCGAGGAGACCAAGGGCAACAGTACCGAATATCGGTTGCAGCCATGGCAGATAGACGATGATTGCGAGAACACCGACTTGAGCGACAATTGAACCTGGGATCCACTTGTTGCGTGACAAGCTTGTGCGAAAGATGGAAACCCTGTCTGTCCGACACGAGAGCACATTGGCGATTTGTCCGAACACAATTCCTGCGAACGTCATCGTGGTACCTTTCATGTAGACCGAGCCAGAAGTGTCCAATGCCATTCCCAATTGCCACCCGCCCGCGGTCCAAGTTATCAGACACATCATCATCGCCCCAGCGGCCGTGATAGTCCCCACGTACAGGGAGCGCAGCAATGTCGCCGTGTCCAGTAGATGCTCTTGAGCGCCCCGGGGCGGCCTACTCATGACACCTGGTTCGGCTGGTTCGTGACCGATTGCAAGCGAGGGGAGTATGTCAATGAATAGGTCGATTGCTACGCCCTGCATTACGAGCAAGGGCAACGGAATCGGAAACAACACGAACAGGAGGAAGGCGATAAGCTGTGCCCAGTTATGGGAGAACACGAACACAATGAAACGCCTGATGTTGCTGTAGATTGCTCTTCCAGTTTCAATCGCCTTCACGATTGAGGCAAAGCTGTCGTCCAACAGCACCAAGTCCGCACTCTCTCGGGCAATGTCGGTGCCCGATGCCCCCATCGCGATTCCGACATTCGCCTGCTTGAGCGATGGGGCGTCATTTGCACCATCACCTGTCACAGCGGTTGTTTCTCCAGCGTCCCTCAGGGCCTTGACAATTCGAAACTTGTCAGTGGGGGAAACGCGCGCAAACAGCACACTGCCTTTGCGGACCCTTTCTACGAGCTCGAGATCACTTAGCCTGCGCAGGTCCTCGCCCGTCAGCGGGTGTCCGGTTCCCCGATTCTTGATGCCCACTTCCGCTGCGATGGTCTCCGTCGTTAGCTCCGAGTCCCCCGTCATGATGATGACCTCAATTCCTGCTTGTTTCGCTATCAGAACTGAGGCCCTTACATCGCTGCGGGGAGGATCGTAGAGTGCTGCCAATCCGACAAAGACCAAGTCGCGCTCGAAGTCCTGGCCGTCGGAAAAAGTTTCGACAGGCTGTTCTCGGTATGCACAGGCAAGGACTCGCAGTCCCTCGCGCGCAAGATTCTGGGAGATGTCTTGCACATGAGAGAGGTACTCTGGAGTGAACTCCTCAAGTTTCCCGTCTGCTGCTAGCATTTTGGTACATGCAGAGAAGACTGTCGATGGCGCACCTTTCATGCAGACAGACACTGTGTTTCCAGATCTGTACACTGTCGTTTCGCGCTTTCGCTCAGAACTGAACGGGATTGCCCGAACGAGGCTGTTCTCTCTACGCATGGCGTGGATGTCGAACCCGAACTTCATGGCGGCTACCAAGAGTGCACCGTCCACCGGGTCGCCGATAATAGTCCAGCCCTTACCCGGCTTCGATTCCGTTGGAGGTTCCACTTCTGCCGAGTTGCAGAGTGTGGTGGTCACAATGAGCTTGTCCAACGCTGGATATTGACCAATGCTTGTGACCTTCCCCTCATGAGAGAACACCCCAGAGAGATGGTGACCAAGACCAGACACATCAAACAGCATACTTCCTGCATACAGCTTCCGGACAGTCATCTCGGCCTTCGTTATGGTTCCTGTCTTGTCGGCGCAGATGACTGTTACGCAGCCCAAGGTTTCCACTGCAGATAACCTCTTGACAAGCACATTCTGCCGGGCCATCTGAAGGGAACTGATTGCCAACGCAGATGACACCGTCAGTTGCAGGCCCTCTGGGACAAGGGAGATCATCACCCCTATCATGAGGAAGATACCGCTGTAGACGGGGAGACGTAACCACATCAATGTAATAATCAGAAAGAAAGATCCAAGTAACATGGCGAGGAAAAAGTCCTTTCGAGCAGCTGCGGCGATTTCCTTCTCCAGAGGACTTGGAGGATCGCGAATCTTTTGGGTCAAGCCTGCGATCTCGCCGAACTTCGTGTTTGCACCTGTGGCATACACGACTGCCTTTCCATGTCCGCGCACTATGCTTGTACTCATGAAAACGAGGTTAGGTGCATCAAGATATGAGACACCGAGGTTGGCCTTCGAGTCAGCAGTACGGGGCTGCGGCACGGCCTCTCCCGTGAGAGGGGTGTTGTTGACCCAGATGTCGTAAGCCTCCATGAGTCGGGCATCAGCTGGAACACGATCGCCTAGGTCCAGCGATATCACATCGCCCGGCACAATATTCCGTATCATCACTCTCTGGACCCGTCCGTCACGAAACACCTTCGCCGACTCCGACACCCAGCCTCTCAGAGCATCCATGGTCTTCTCGGCCCGTATCTCCTGCAGAGCGCTGGCTGAAACATTCAGGATGACAATCCCAAACACTACTAGACCGACCACTGGCGTCCCGCTGATGAAAAGCAGAACACTCGTAAAGAGAAGGAGGAGGCTGAACCCGTCGAGCAAATAGGCAAAGAACCGTGTGAGAGACAGATGAGTTGTTGTCTGCGGGGTTTCATTTGGACCAAGCTCCGTCAACCGGACAGAAGCCTCAGCTGAAGTGAGACCTTCTGGTGACGTCCTAACGGATGCTAGGACCTCCTCTATGGAGGATTCGACGATACTGCTCAATCCAGTCACTCCGAGTTGTCATACCGTGTTCCGTGATAGAAGACATAACCTACGAAGCGGTTTTTCCGCGTGTAACCAGTGTGAGATGATGCCATGGAAGGAGTGATAAACTGACCCTTGACCATCCAGACATCAGTCTCATGGAATGGAGGCGTGCGAGAGGACCTACTGCTTGTAATCGTATCCGCTTCAGAGCTACTCCGGAAGCAGTCAGTCCATTGGAAACCGGACCATGTCAGGAAACTCATTGGGCAACGGGATAGGGAACCATATATATCCGAGCCGCGAATAGCGCTGGGTCATAATGACCGAGAACCAGACTCGACCGAGTAGACTCCCGCTGTTTCATACATGGGCCATGCTGTTGGTGGCAAGTCCGATTGGGATAATCCCTTGGCGGACATTAGGTATTGGTGAACCCTTCTGGTATCCTTGGGTGTTTGGTGTTGCCCTTCTGGTGCTCCTCTTTACTACAATGATTGTTCAGCCCTTGAAGCCGCTACGTAGGTTTGCATTCATCATTGTTGTCATATTCTTCATGGGCTACGGAGGAGGCTGGAACTGGGGACTCATAGGGTTTGTCCGGTCAGCTGAGTTCTGGGCAACATGGGCGGTTCAAGCTCCGAAGGGGGTTTTCGATATCAGCCTGCACCTTCTGAGGCTGACTCCGGCGGCGATAATACTTTCATTCCTGCTGCTGACCGGCAGGACACGACAACACTTCTTCCTCGTGAAGGGGGACCCCTATGCCATCCTAGAGAAATCATCACTGGTGAGTACAAGAAAGCCAGAACCATGGATTAAGATCGCACTGATTTTTACACTGGTTTTCGTTTCAGTGGCTGTCTTGTTCATGGTTGGAGCCTATGGTGTTTCAGGGGAGACATTTGCGTCCAACTGGCCGCTGATACCAGTCGTTCTTCTCATCGCCATGATGAACGGCTTCAACGAGGAGTTCACACTTCGCGCTGCGCCTCTCGGAGAACTTGAGCCGGTCATTGGCAAGTCAAACTCTCTGAAGACAACCGCGGCCTACTTCGGACTCGGTCATTACTACGGATTCCCCAGCGGGGTCATAGGCGTCATTCTGTCAGGCTTCCTTGGGTGGTTCCTCGGCAAGAGCATGCTGGAAACCAAGGGTCTGTACGTGGCTTGGCTGGTTCACTTCCTGACCGATGTGCCGATCTTCATGTTCCTCGTCGTTGGAGCTGCATAAGAAACGGACTCGGAATGGAAGCACTGAAGTCGCCCTTTGTTCGTCACCATGAAGAAGACCACGTTCTAGTTATCGTCCCGGCTGATGGCGCTGTCGGGCTGCCGGAAGGCATCTGACTGCTGAGTCCAGCAACAATTAACGTTCCTCAGGAACGTCCTCGCGAGATTAGGCCAGACCAGATACTGACAAGCATTCTCGATGATCTCATACCAGACCGAGAAAGGACGTTACGATGTGCCGGTCAAAGACAAGTATGGGCGGAGTCGCTGTGGGCAAGTAGAACAGTTGGTCCAGAGGAGGTAGTACCGCATCGATTAGGTTGGGAGCAATGAATGGGGAAACGAAACGTCAGATCGCAGGTGTTCGGACCGAAGCCGCAAGCGGGACACGCGGCTGTCAGACCACAGCAATTACCAAGATGCAGGTTCCGAGGATAGTGTCCCTTATGTGCACAATAGCGTATATCGAAGACGACGTTTGATGGACACAGTAAAGGCAAGACTCCCCCGTGACATGATTGAGGCCTTGGAAACCTTGGCAAAGGAGGAGCAGATTAATCGCTCCGAAATCATCAGAAGGATCCTCGCCATAGGAATCCGGGAGTTGCTGATGGAGAGAGCGCTGAAATCATACCGAGAGAGAAGAGTGTCGCTATGGAAAGCTGCACAGATGGCACAGGTTTCTCTCAGAGAGACGATTGAAGCAGCCGACAAGGCATTGATTCCAATCTACTACGATACAGAAGACTTGGAGCGCGACCTTGTCCTTGTCGGAAGAAAGTCACGCAGCAGGTAATGCTGCGGAAGTGGTGCATCTGGCAAGAGCGGGGAGGCTCGACATCCTCAAGAACGAACCACATCCGCAGTCTATGGAGAGTTGCTGAATTGAACAGTGAAGTCGAGGGGAAAGTTGCAGACTCCTTAGACAATCCATCAAAGACAAAGAAACTCATTGCCCTTGGTGAAGTGATTGTAGTCAGATTCGTGGTCTACGCACTTGTTGCACTTGGACTTCTGCAGCTTGTATATGGGTCTTTAGACCCCAGTCCGTTTCCGTTGGGCGCATCCTACCTCATCGGAACTCTATGGTTTGCGATCCCCGCCCTGATGATATACGGGTTCAGGAGAGAACCGGGAAAATACGGACTCTCGATAAGCCGAGGACCACAGAGCGTAGACCTCGCACTCAACGCTTTCCCGTTCTATGTTCTCACTAATGTGGGATTCGTGATCCTGATATTCATGAATTGGCCCTACCTGGAGCCTCTGGGCGCTCTGGTCCTCACAGGATTCTTCACTCTTGCCCTCTGGCTAATCGTGAGAATGGTTTCACAGAAGTACGACCACTTCGAGGATGTTCAGATATCACGGAGGAAGCACAGAAACAATGTGCTCTCAATCCTCTTTCTGCTACTGCTGCCTGTGATTCTAGGACTGGCAATGATGAGACTCTCATGGGGATTGGTTTCGACTGTGGTCTGGCAGTTCATCTTCTCAGGCTTTGGGGAGGAGATATTCTTCCGTGGTTACATCCAGTCCCGACTGAATGCGGCTTTTGGCCGCCCCTATGAATGGAAAGGAATCCGTTTCGGTGCCGGCCTCTTCATTACGGCAGCCATCTTTGCCGCCACTCATGTGTTGAACACTGCGAACATCTGGCTCGGGGACTTCAATATGGCATGGTGGTGGGGAACGTTCACATTCGTGGGCGGAATCCTGTTCGGACTACTACGCGAGAAGACAAAATCAGTAGTTGCCCCCGGGGTCTTGCACGGGCTTGAGGCAGTGGGTGAAGGGCTGGGACTTCTCTTCTAGGCAGCGTGACAGCTACTTTACCAACCCCTCTTCTCTCTGACCCGGCCACCGGCCTGTCTTGGTAGATTCTCGAACGACTCTGAGCGGAGGGCTGACCAGATGCTTGTACGGGGCCGTGAGTTCTAACATCCGCGTCTAGAGAAGAAACCACCAATGAGTGAGGACAGGACCCAGCCGTCATATGACGGTGCAAAGATTATCGTCGTTTGGTGTGGGTGGCCTCATGGTGACTAAGATGAGCAACACAACCAGACTCTTGTCTACTTTCAGAAACGTGTTAACCCGATCCGAAATCCGCACGAAATGCGAGCAACCCAGACCTGTCGACCACAGAGCCGAAATGGGCGCTGTTTCGGATGCTGCAATTCAGAGAAAGGAGTGGCTGAAGGCCGAACTCGATCGTGATCTAAGGATCGCCACAGGAATTGCCATGGTCTATCGGGCTTCGTTCTTCCGGTGAGCCTCAGTGAGGTCCGATTCAGTGACCCCACCGGCCTACCGTCATGTGACGGCAGATGCTATAAGTGCAGAGGAGACTCATTCAGCTCATGCCACTCTTTGAACTCAGGATCAGGGTCTCTCACGACTGCCCCATTGGAAACATCTCCAAGAGATTTCAGACTCTGAGGATGTACGAATGGTGCAATCGTAAGCACGAGGTACTCGAACTGGTTCTGAGAAACCGCAACGACTATCCAGCTGTCATGAGCGAACTTCGGAAGGCCGCAGAGATTGTAGATTCGTTCTCCGATGGTGACAGGGCACACATTGTTACTAAGATGTGCTCATGTGACCAACTTGGATCGGTTAGCTGGCACATAGACAACCTGAGTCTCCTTCAACTAGATCCTGTCGTGTACGAGCAGGGCTGGGAGTACTACCGCATAGTCGCGTTCCAGAATAATCAGGTCAGCGCACTCATGAAACGCTTGAAGGACAGAGGCTTCCAGGTCGAGATTCTACGCAAAACTCCGTTTAGGGGCTCCATCACTGGAGCTCTCTCACTGACAGCAGATGTGCTGTTCTCGGGGCTGACAGAGAAACAGATGGACGCCCTGATGACAGCCTATGTCCAGGGCTATTTCAGCTTTCCGAGGAGAACGGACGTTCAGACGATGGCGGCCAACATGCACGTTCCAAGGACGACTTTCGTGGAGCATCTCAAGAAGGCCGAGAACAAGGTCGTGGCCGGTCTCATACCCTATATTCAAATCCACAGGAGAGCCGCAGCGGTCCGTAGGGACAGTCTACCTCTAGCAGCATAACCACGTCATAGTTCTGTTCAACCTCGTCCCTATCCAAGCAGGAGGAGGGTTTGCATGGGACGGCGCAAGGATATTCAGATGGAACAAGATCGCGTGGTCCTTGTTGGTCGCGGCCCTTGCAGCACTAATCTTGGGCGATGCACTCCTGTAGGAAGCGACTCGAGCACACGGCTCAGAATCTTGATAACCGCAGGGGGCGCCTCTACGGAACCAAGTATCTGTCCACCGCGAAGCTGAGTGATTATCTTGGAGATACGAAAGATCACTGACGGGGAACTCGAAGAAGCCGCCTGGCTGCACCGCTATGCCTTCGGAGCATGGTCCGATGAGAAGAAAGAGGATTGGGTTGCTTGGCTCAGGCCGGAGGATACAATCGGGCTTTTCGATGACGGCAAGCTCGTGTCCACGGTCGTGGTCACACCATTTCAGCAGTCAGTCCGAGGTGTTCTGAAGGGCATGGGCGGGATTGGTGCTGTGGCCTCCTATCCAGAAGTCCGTCGCAAGGGATACGTCCGGGATCTGTTCAGGGCCGCCTTTGCAGACATGCGCGAGCGAGGGCTCCCTGTGAGCATGCTCTCTGCCTTCAAGCGGAGCTTCTATGCTCAATTCGGATATGCGCCCGCAAACACAAGTCCGCTGGTGAAGACGTCCGCGAAGTCCCTTCGCTCGGGTCTTGATCTGAAGATGCACGACGAGCTGAGTGTCGAGCGTGTCCGCGCGGTGGATGCAAAGGACTCGTTCACTGAATTCGTTCAGGACTTCTGCCCCGCGCGCTACCATGGGTTTGTCTTGAAGAGGGACATCTCGGATGCTTACTGGAAGCTTCGCAATAAGGACCTCGTGCTGGCACTCGTCAAGGACAAGGAGAGAGTGCAGGGATTGGCACGATATCGCATCAAGTCGGTACCCACAGAGATACCGGGTGAAGGTGAGCAGTCGATATTCGTCCACGAGATGTACTGGCGCAGTCTTGCCGCGAGAGATGCCCTGCTACGGCTCTTCGCAAGCCATGTCGATCAGATGGATAACATCACCTTCTATGTGCCGTTTTGGGAGCTCTTTGAGCATTGGTTCCCTGATGCCAACTGGTCGATGCATTCGTGGCAGGCTTGGGCTGTCAGAGTGACAGATGCCGAGAATGCGCTCAGAGGTCTTCCGGCACAGGGCCCGGGTCGAGTCGTGATTGGCGTTGCCGACGAGTTCTGCGATTGGAACAACGGGACGCTGAAATTGAGTGCTGGTGATGGGAAGCTTGCGGTGGAGCACGTGAGCACGAGCGCTGATGCCAGGTTCTCCATCGAGGGTCTCTCTGCATTGGTCTACGGAACGATACCCTTGGAGGAGATTGAGTACATGGGGTGGGGCGAAGTCCGAGGCGCAAGTCGTCAAATCCTTCAGCGCTGGTTGCCGGTGCAGCCAATCCACAATGCCTTCGACTTCTGATCAGGGCGTCCACATCTTCCTGCAAGCAACAGCCATGACTAGCCAACTTGGTACGGTCAGGTTGCCAGTGTCTGGCGGTATTGCTCATGCGCCCAACGCTTCCTGAATGAGTAGAAGTACTCGTACAATGAAGGAACATCACGACAGTGCAGAATACGGTGGTTCTCAATAATGTCAATCTGCATGTAGAGAGGAAGCTCCTCAAAGAGCCAGACGTCATACTCATTCGCGTCTACCTGCTGCCATACGGACCCTAGGAGTCTGGCCATTCCCTCGGATGTTTTCACCCTAGGGGCCACTATGCAGATGTCCAAATCACTTCTGGGCGAGGCATCTCCACGGGCGTAGGAACCAAACAGAAGGACTGCTTCAATGTCAGGAATGTCCATCAGACAAAGCAGGTCTGATATCACCGTGGCTTGGTCTGCTTGACCCATCTTTCAATCACCTGAAGGTATTCGTCAAGTTTCGGCAGTATGCCGTGAATGCTACGAACAACTATGCCACCGTCGATATCGTTGTAGACATGTATGAGCCTGTTCCTCAGGCCGTTTGCCTCGCGTAGAATGGACTCAGATTCCTTAGGCAAGAGACGGTGTTCCACGGCCTTGCCGATGTTTGTGTAGTCATCCAGAGGTGGCACCGAAACGTCCTTGAGCATCATCGCGACCAGGTCCATCATCACTTCCACAATCTCTTGGAATGCCTTGTGAATGGCGAGCGTCGTCTTCAGCTCGTTCTCATGCCCCTTCTCGCTCAGCCATTCGTGCACGAGAGCACTTCTTCCCTGAGCATGCTTTATCTTCTGCATGTATCGCTTAGTTCTCGTGTCTTGCTGCGCGCTCATAGTACCACGCTCCGTGACCAGCAGCTGACCAGTCAGGCGCTGGCCATTTTAAGGTTCTCTCTGCTGCGGCAAAATGTATACCACCCTCCAGCCTCGTCAAGCCTACATTCGAGTTTCCCTAGGTTCCTCCTGCGTGACAGCCTGCAAAAGACCCGTGCAGAGTTCGGAAACTCATCGGAACAGCGCTTTTTAGGAGCTACTCGCCTAACCACTATCGGTGTTCTCGCCGGTTTGGAGAGTTGATGGAAGACACAACGAGGTGAATTGTTCTTGAAGCCGCTACTAGTAATGATTCTGACTCTCCTTCTTGCCACGACAGTTGCTCCTAGCACGTCGTCAGTCGATGCCGTGATTGTCGAAAGAAGCGGGGGATACGTGCTGACGGCAGATGAGATGGGTGTTTACGAACTGATCACGCCCGAGGTGAACGATTCGATTGTGTCTTCTCGTGCCCTGCTGTTCGACCTGAGAGGAACAGTTCAAGAGAACGGGAGTCATTTCATTCTAAGTTCCGGAAACAGGACGTTCGAGATGGACTCCAGAGACGGATCCATGTGGTATGCAGACTATGCCAGACTGTGGAATGTGTCACTGGGGACTAGCCTTCCCTCATTGGCAGAATGCAAGAGGATATCCGATGACTTCCTTGTGGATGCGGATCTGCTGCCGGGGTCAGTCCAGTACCTCAACACTGGAGGTGCCAATGCTAGCGCCTTCAACGGAGCTGTTGGCGCTCTTCTCACTAAGACACTGTATCGTCAGGTGAACTACCAGCGCACTCTAGAGGGGCGTCCAGTGCGAGGACCAGGCGGACAGATCTCTGTGATGGTCGGTGATGGTGGGGACGTAATCGGCTTTGACTGGAACTGGAGAGCAGTCCAGCTGTACAGCACACTTCCCGTGATTGGCTTTAATTCACTTCTTGGGTTGTACGGTCTGTCAGCCGATGACGTGGCCAACTACTCATTGCACTACTACGCAGGCCCAGACGACGAGTACCAGAAGTTCCTGTTTCCCGTGTATGAGGTCAAGCTTAGGACAGAGATAGGTGATAATGCGTCCGAGGCTTTCAGAGAACTCTCGGCCACCGAGTTCAGCCCAATGGTCACGATAACGACACCGGCTGACAGCTCGACATATGTGGCAGGACAAGCGATAACCTTCAACTGCACGGCATCAAACGGAGAGGGCCCGTACACTTTCTCATGGTCTTCTACTATTGATGGTAATCTGAGCGACAGCCAGTCCTTCTCAACATCAGCACTGTCAGCCGAAGTGAAACAAGGAGAGCCCGTATCGCATACAGTGACCGTTACAGTCGCAGACGCAAATGGATTGACTGGCGCAGACTCCATTCAGGTGACGGTAACAGAGAGACAGCCCGTCAGCCCCACAACTGTTGTCATTGTCGGTCTTGTCGCCATCGCACTGATTGCGTTTGTCCTAATGCGTAGAAAGAGAGGTGGCATAGGTGCTCTGCTGTTTCTGCTTATACTGTTCAGCTGTTTTGTCATCCCTCCGATGGCCTCAGCGGCTTCTTGCCCGGCGGCATCAAGCCTCGATGATGAGAGGTCCGGATATGACACGATGAGCGCTTATGATGAAGGTGTGAAGGAGATAGGCATCGAGTGGGTCGGCGTGACTGCCTCGCCTCCGCTTCCGAACTCTGGAATCAACAGTGGCGGCTTCATGGACTGGATGTGTACGCACGGCGGCTATACAGGGGTGTTCAACTTCGGTGAACAGGAAGCCTGGGAAGAGGACTTCAAGTACACCTCAATTGGCGGGAACGATGTAGGATACGTCGATGCAGTCGACTTCGTGTACTATCAGGACCATGGTGGTCCGGACGGTGTGGCATTCAGCTCCATGCACGACGATAAAGCCCTGTACTACACCGAATGCAAGTGGGGCGATGGTGACCTTGAGTGGATAGTGCTTGATGCGTGTAGTCCACTCGCATGGCAACCCGTGGGCAAGGTGAATGTGTTCGAGAGGTGGGGGCAGGTGTTTCAAGGTCTTCACATGATCTGCTCGTTCGCGACAGGAAGCAGCAATGTCCAGATAAGGGGCACAGTGTTTGCCTACTTGCTGACCGGAGGCTATGGCCTGACTCCCCTTCCGATATATTCGTCCTGGTTCCAGGCTTGTGCGGCGACTCAGGGCCCAGACTGTTGGACTGCAGTTCTCTATGCGACCGAGTCCATCGACCCCTGGAACCCGCAGCTGGACGACCCGATCAATGACCATGCACATGGCTTTGGCTACGTGTGCAACGACCCTCTAGATGCAAAATGGTTAGTCTGGATTGCGACAACGTGCTGAGCCTTGCGGTGATGTAGGCAGCATTCAGAATCATGGTAATAGATACGGTCGCCTCCACTGGATTGAACATCTGCCCAGCGCGAAACTTATCACAGTCCAGTGTCGCTTTCGCATGGACTCAGTTGGCATGTCCAACTCGGTCCAACTTACAATGAATGACTCAAGTGAGGAGTGGATGCAATGGCAGATGGCAGCTACAAAGCGATTGACATTGTGAACGGGAATGTGTCGGTTCAAGAGATTGAGCAAAGGTATGTCGTGATCTGGGATACTGGAAAAGGCGAGAAACTGATACAAGTCATCAATCTGATGGCCAGTGAAGGTTGGGTCGTCAGGCAGTGTTGGGGCCTCATCATGTCATTCACCGGACCCTGCCACTTTTCATTACTTGAGAAGACTTCGCAGTCAGAACGATTCTAGACTGGTCCGTGGAGGAATGCTCAGATTCATCCTCCTGAGCCTCATACGAAGTATCTATAAGGTGGCCTCCTTCCAGTCGCCCCCATTGGCATGGAAAAGCATGCAAGAGGTAGTGTATCATGCACTTTGAAGAGTCAGACGAGGAGAAGATGTTCCGAGACTCTGTGCACGAGTTTGCGCAGAGGTATGTCGCACCGGTCTGGAAGACCTATGATGACAAGACTCACGAGATTCCGAGGGACCTAGTCAAGAAGATGGGTGAGCAGATGCTCTGGGCGCCGACCGTTTCCGAGGAGTACGGCGGAGCTGGACTCTCGATGACCATGGCATGCATCGCGGCTGAGGAGCTGGCGAGGGCGGACCTCTCGATCGCTCTGCCGGTCATGTATCTGGTCGAGGCATCGTGGGCACTGATATTCGACATGTACGGCACTCCCGAGGCCAAGAAGGAAATCCTGCCGAGGGTCACAAAGGGCGACCTGTTCTTTGGCATAGCCACAACTGAGCCGACTGGTGGCTCTGACCTTGTGAACACGACCAAGACCGTCATCAAGCCCAAGGACCCGAGGGGCAACTCGTTCGTTGTCAACGGAGAGAAGGTCTACATCAGCGGCGTTAGAGAGTCGGAGAAGTATGGCGGTGTGTATTGGACACTCGGAAAGTCTGACCCAAAGGGCGATCACAAAGCGTTCGATGCATTCATACTGCCCCTCAACATGGGCAAGGGACTGACCAAGGGCATAACGACCACGCTCTTTGAGGACATGGGTAGGATGGGTGTGTCCACTGGTGGGTTCAATATCGAGAATGTGGAGATTCCGAAGCACTACATAATCGGGCCCAGAGGACGCGGGTTCTATCAATCTATGGAAGGTTTTTCAGCTGCCCGGGTCTTGATCTCTGCAACTTGCCTTGGCGCAGCTCAGGCGTGCCAAGACATTGGTGTGGAGTACGTCAAGCAGAGGAAGGCCTTTGGCAGACCGCTGGCTTCATTCGAGGGGATCATGTTCGAGGCGGTTGACTCGTGGATGGCTCTTGAGGCCGATAGACTACTGACCTATCGCGCTGCCGACGCTTGGGACCAGCACTACAAGCAGGGCAACAAGAACATCTCGAAGCTCGACATTGCGAAGTGGACTGCGGCTGCGAAGTTCAAGACGCCACACGACGCGCTGGATATCATCACGCGAGCAATGACTTGGCACGGTGCATTCGGCTACACGAAGGAGTGCCCGTTGGAGTCCTCCTACCGTGGAGTACGGTCGTATACAATTGGTGCAGAAGGCGGCGCCCACGTGATGAAAGTGGTCATGGGGAGAGAGCTTTTTGGCCCGGAGAACTTGCCGTATAGACAGAAGCCTCAGAAGGACTAGTGTGCCAAGAGAGGACGGGCGTCCTCTCTCACTCTTCTTTTTCTGAACGATCCACTTCGAACTAGTGTTCAGACGGGTCGTTTCCGTGAAAGGCGGTCTGGGTCATTGCGAAGAAGTACGTACGCAGGTTCCTCATAATCTCAAGTATGCACTCAGAGATGTTCCGCCGACTCTTCACATGCGGGCATTCAAGGGAAATCCTGTTGAGCCCTAAAGAGCACTACACGATTATTCTCATGGCGAGGAATCGTCAGGAAATCCGAATGTTTAAGAACAGACTACAATTCTTCTCATAGGGGCTACGCGCGTGGTGGACTATACATACATGGGCAACACAGGCAGGCTGAAGGAATTCATACAGGGGATTCCGACAAGGACTCTCCCTGAGAAGGTCATACAGCAGTACTTGGAGAAAATTGGCTTCAAGAGCAAGAACGACAGGCCGATAACCTCTGTTCTAAAATTCATTGGGTTCCTCGATGACAAAGGGACCCCGACCAAGAACTTCGCCGACTATCGAGATACCACGAAACAGAGGGCGACAATGACCAGATGCATTAGGGCTGCATACTCGGACCTGTTTGGACTCTATCCTGATGCATATGCAAAGGACAACGAAGCATTGATGAACTTCTTTCGGACCGAATCCGGCTTGGGAGAGGCTACGGTGCAAATCATGGCTGCCACATTCAAGACCCTGTGTGAGCTTGCCGACTTTGGCACAGTGGGTCAAGCCGAGAACGTCCAACCAGAGCAAGAAACTGCAAAGATAGGAGCGCAGACAATCACGAGAGACTCTCTCGCTGCTACGACAGGAATGACAATCAACCTCAACATACAACTCGTCCTTCCAACAACGCAAGATACGGGCATTTATGATGCGATATTCAAGTCGATGAGAAAGAACCTGCTTGAGAGTGACAAGTCGGATGACTGACCTAGCAGGTTGGATTACCAGATTCGTTGGGTTCGAGAAACAGGCCAAGACTATACTTGCCAAGCACGAATCTTCATTGCATAGGATTGTAACTGTCGAAGACACGTACAGTCGACTCAACGCACTGACCCTAAGGCAGGACGACTTGATTCGCCAAAGCCTCCGCTGTGTTGAAGTTGGAGTATTTAGGGGTGCTCATGTCTTATCGTGGGCGGCAGTCATGGACTACCTCCATGAATGGTTGTTTCTGGACGGTTTCAAGAAAATCTTGGCAGTGCGTCCAAACTGGAAAGGAATATCAACTCTGGAGGAACTTCGAGGAAACTACTCTGAGTTCCAAATCATCGATGCATTCCGCGACTGTGGTTACTGCAGTAAGTCGATGGAGAAGGCACTGAAAGGGCTTCTTGGGACACGAAATGAATGCGCGCACCCGTCAGACTACTACCCGGATCTGAACACTACCTTGGGCTACATCTCCGAGGTCATCATCAGACTTGAGATGCTTGAGAAGGACAAAGCGAAGTTCTTCAAGAGTCCATGAGTGTTCTTGTATACCCTGCTGCCCGCTGCTCCTAGGTTAAGGACCATGATTAGGTGCCACAGGAGTCCTTTGTTGAACTGCTGAACCCATTCCTTCCGGGCACAAGGAGCAAGTACAGTCCTCAGAGCAATCGTATATCACCGCTATTGCCAATTGCGATGAGACCAGCGTGTTCTAGCCATTCCAGTGCTCGTCCAGCCCTAGATCCTGTCTTCTCTCCGGATTCCTCCAGCAAGTACTCGATGATTTCCTCCTTGGTAGCACTGCCGTGAATCATGATCATTCCGCTTACTCGTCTGTAGAGTGTGGATCCAGCCACCAGTGGTTTCAGAGCCGAATAGTTTTCTTTGCCTAGTTCCTCGTTGTAGAACTCAACAACCTCCTTGGCAGGAAGATATGTGCCCTTCTCCACTTTCTTCAGGAAACCCAACCCGAGGAAGAACGAGTTGACTCCAGAGATCTGAGTACGTGCAAGCCTAGTAGCAGTCACGACTCTCTTGTACTGAATAGGTTCAACGCCCATTCTTGTAAGCACAACATAGGCCCGGAGTATGAGTACCTGTTTCTCGAAGCTCATACTCGATGTTGGGACCAATGTTGCTTTCTCTTCATCCGACATGTGCTCCCAACCACGATAGTTCACAGATGCTCAACAACGAGCATGCACTTGGATAAGTCTGTCTCGGTATGAAGCAAAGAGAACACCTCTGAAGGACAGAGGCGAATGCCACAACGCTAAAATGCCGCAGAAGCCAGCAGTCCACGGGGTCGGAGATGCCTGCAAACAACACCGAGTTGGAGAAGAAGCTCTGGGACGCGGCTGACGAACTGAGGGCGAACTCCAAGCTCAAGTCCTCGGAGTACTCCATGCCTGTGCTCGGCCTAGTCTTCCTGAAGTGGGCCGACTTCAAGTTCGCGTATGCCCAAAGAGAACTTGAAGAAGAAACCAAGAAGAGCAGCACTCACAGAAGAAGAGAGATCAGCAAGGTCAGCTATCAAGCAAGGGGAGTGATTTACGTCCCGGACAAGGCGCGTTACTCCCGTCTGATGACCCTCCCTGAGAGCGCAGATATCGGCAGGGCAATAAATGATGCCATGGAACTCATCGAGGCCGAGAATGAAGACCTCAGGGGCGTCCTACCGAGGACCTTCCAGAACTTCGAGAGCCGTATGCTTCTTTCTCTGCTGAGGATATTCAACTCGATACCGATGGATGTAGAAGGCGATGTCTTCGGGAAGATATACGAGTACTTTCTCGGCAAGTTTGCAATGGCTGAGGGGCAGAAAGGGGGAGAGTTCTTCACACCAACATCGGTTGTGCGATTGATCGTTGAAATCCTCGAGCCGTTCCATGGACGGATTTACGACCCGGCGTGTGGCTCAGGTGGTATGTTCGTACAGAGTGCTCGCTTTGTAAGAGAACATCGGAAGAACCCGAGTGAAGAGATCAGCATCTATGGTCAGGAACGCGTATCGGAAACTGTCAAGCTCTGCAAGATGAATTTGGCAGTGCACGGCCTGGCTGGCGACATACGAGAGGGAAACTCATACTATGAAGACATCCATAATAGCTCGCACAGGTTTGACTTCGTGATGACCAATCCGCCCTTTAACGTTGACAGAGTGGACAAGGAACGGCTAAAAGGGGATAGACGATTTACGCTTGGCATTCCGGGTGTTGACAATGCCAACTACCTGTGGATTCAGATGTTCTACAGTGCCCTCGGCCCCAGTGGAAGAGCCGGATTCGTAATGGCCAACTCGGCTGGTGATGCGAGAAGCTCGGAACTTGAAATACGAAAAAAGATACTGGACGAAGACGCAATTGACGCAATCATATCGCTAGGTCCAAACCTGTTCTACACAGTCACGCTTCCATGCACTCTCTGGTTCCTGGACCTTGGCAAGAAGCATACTTCTAGGACTGGAATGGTCCTCTTCATTGATGCAAGAGGGATTTACCGGCAGATTGACCGGTCACATCGAGACCTCACACTAGCACAAATCGAGTTCATTGCAGACATTGTACGCTTGTATAGGGGGCAAACTCCGAGCTTTGATTATGCCACCAATGATGACAGAGTACTGGGCCAGAGCTCATTAGACGACTGGAGAAGCATGTTTGTGGGAAACAAGTACCGTGACATACTAGGCCTATGCAAGGCTGCGTCTAAGAAGGACATCGAAGAGCAGGACTGGAGTATGAACCCGGGACGATACGTCGGAGTGGTTCTTGAGGACCAGTCCGGAGTGGGTTTCTACTCGGACTTATCATACCTCAGAGATCAGTTCGACGCATTGAGTGCTGAAGCCAAGAGAAGGGAATGCGAGGTCAAAGAAACCCTTGAGAGGTTGCTGGGTGTGAAGAGGCCGTGACCGTGTTTCCTCACACATGGAGAGAGGTCGTACTCGATGACATATGTGAGAGCATTACGGTGGGTCACGTTGGCTCGATGGCTAGTGAATACACAGACAAGGGTGTACCTTTCCTACGCTCTCAGAACGTTGAGCCATTCCGCCTCGACCTGACCAACTTGAAGTTCGTCAGTCAGGAATTCCATGCGAAGCTTGCCAAGTCGGCTTTGGAACCGGGGGATGTCGTCGTCGTAAGAACAGGCTATCCTGGAACGGCCTGTGTGATACCTCCAGGACTCCTGTCATCCAACTGTTCAGACCTAGTCATTGTGAAAGTAGGAAAGCAGGCCCTGCCAGATTACCTCGTAGCCCTGTTCAACTCCTCGTGGGGAAGAAGAAGCATTCAGGGACGACTGGTCGGAGTTGCTCAACAGCACTTCAACGTCAGTGCTGCCAAGAAGATGCGAATCAGGCTTCCCCCGTTGGAGCAACAGGAGAGAGTGTCGTGGATTCTGAGGGGTTTCAATGACCTCATCGAGAACAACCGTCGTCGTATCCAGATACTCGAGGAGATGGCGAGGCCGATTTACCGTGAGTGGTTCGTGCGCTTTAGGTTCCCGGGGCATGAGGAGGTCGAGATGGTCGACTCGGAGACGGGGCAGATTCCGGAAGGCTGGACTGAAACAACTGTTGAGAACGCTTTCGAGATCACAGGTGGAGGAACACCATCGACGAAGAACCCTGAGTTCTGGGAAGAGGGCATAATCAATTGGTACACCCCCTCCGACCTCACGTCCTCGAAGTCGATGTTCATGGATGAGTCAGGAAAGAAGATAACCGAGCTGGGCTTGAGGAGGAGCTCAGCAAGGATGTTTCCGGCTCGGTCTGTGATGATGACAAGCAGGGCGACCATCGGATTTGTTTCAATCAATACAACGCCAGCATGCACCAATCAGGGGTTCATAACCTGCATCCCAAACGAGCGTGTGTCAGAATGCCACATCTACTTCTGGCTTCTCGATAACGTGGAACGATTCCTGAGCCTAGGGACAGGCACGACCTACAAGGAGATCATCAAGTCAGTCTTCAGAACCATCGAATTCCTGTTGCCGCCAGTAGAACTAATGCGCAAATATACAGAACTGGTCAACCCCATGTGCGAACTCATCCTGAACCTGCTTAGGTTGAACAGGAATCTAACTGCAAGTAGAGACTCACTGCTGCCGAAACTTGTTTCGGGTCAGCTGGATGTGTCTGGATTTGACATCGGTACCCTAGACTCAAACCAAGAAACATCCAAATACAAGGGACGGTCAACTCTATAGTAGTGGACAGATGGGGATGACCAAGACGCCGACATGGGCCGATGACTACACCGAGGACGCACTCGTTGAGCAGCCAGCCGTAGAGATATTCAAAGAGCTCGGCTGGCAGACGGCAAACGGCTTCATCGAAACCCTCACCGACTGCCCCATCACGGGCCGTGAGATGTCCACCGAGGTCGTCCTAGCACGAAGACTTCTCGACTCTCTCAAGTCCATCAATGCAGCTATTCCGAAAGTGGCTCTAGAACAGGCCATCGACGAACTAACCGCTGACAGAAGCACAAAGACGCCCGTTGCCGCCAATAAGGAAACCTACAAGCTGCTCAAGGAGGGCGTCCTAGTCAAGTTCCGTGGACCCGACGGCGTGGAGAAGGAGGACAGAGTCAGGCTGATAGACTGGGATAACCCGGGCAACAATGACTTCTTCCTCGTGTCGCAGTTCTGGGTCAACGGCACGCTGTACCGTCGCCGCCCCGACCTAGTGGGCTTCGTCAACGGAATCCCATTGATTCTCATCGAGCTCAAGTCGCCTATGGAGAACCTCTTATATGCCTACGAGGCCAACATCCGCGACTACAGGGACACAATTCCGCACATCTTCTGGTACAACGCATTCATCATCATATCGAACGGCGTCGAAAGCGGCGTCGGCACATTGACCTCTCCATTCGAGCACTTCAACGAGTGGAAGAAGGTCGAGGACGAAGATGCTCCTGCAGACGCATCTCTAGCGACCATGATTAGGGGCATGTGCGAGCCCTCACGCCTGCTCGACATCGTCGAGAATTTCACACTGTTCAGCGAGGAGAAAGGCGGCACCGAGAAATACGTCGCGCGCTATCATCAATACCACGGCGTGAACAACGCAATCGAGGCCGTTCGCAGCATCGACAGAAATCACGGCCGCCTCGGCGTCTTCTGGCACACGCAGGGCAGCGGAAAGAGCATGTCCATGATGTTCTTCAGCCAGAAGGTGCTGCGCAAGATTCGCGGGAACTGGAGCTTCGTCTTAGTCACGGACCGCCACGAGCTGGACGACCAGATCTACAAGACCTTTGCACGCGCAGGAGTGGTCTACGAACCCGAGGAAAGAGTGCGGGCCCAGACCAGTGAACATCTCAGACAGCTCTTGAAAGAAGACCACAGATACTTGTTCACGATAATCCACAAGTTCCGGACGGACAAGGGCCAGAAGCACCCGAAGGTTTCAGACCGGTCGGACATCATTGTCATCACGGATGAGGCGCATCGGACTCAGTACGATATCCTAGCCGAGAACATGAGAACAGCGCTCCCGAACGCCGCTTTCCTCGGTTTCACAGGTACGCCGCTCATTGTCGGCGAGGAAAAGACCCGAAAGGAGTTTGGCGAGTACGTCAGCATCTACAACTTCGCCCAGTCTGTGCAGGACAATTCCACAGTTCCCCTCTACTACGAGAACAGAGTCCCCGAGCTGCAAGTCACAAACGAGAGTTTCAACGAGGATATGCTCAAGATCCTAGAGGAAGCCGAGCTCGATCCCACACAGGAGGAGAAGCTCGAACGTTTGCTCAGTAAGCAGTACCATCTCATCACTCGCGACGACAGGCTGGAGAAGATTGCTGAGGACCTCGTCGAACACTTCACGTCGCGCGGCCATCAGGGGAAGGCCATGGTCATCTCAATCGACAGAATGACCGCCGTCCGAATGTATGACAAGGTGCAGAATCACTGGGAGGAGAAGATTAACAGACTCCAGGGAGAAATCAAGTCCCTGAGAGCATCAGAGCCAGATCCAGTAGAGCGAGAGCACATCGAGGAACTGCAGACCCTAGTTGCCTACATGGAGGATACTGACATGGCGGTCGTCATCTCTCAGTCGCAGAACGAGGTGGATGACTTCCGAAAGAAAGGACTGGACATCACCCGCCATCGCCGCAGGATGGTCACAGACACCCAGCTCGATGAGAAGTTCAAAGACGCAGACAATCCTCTGCGCATCGTCTTCGTCTGCGCGATGTGGATAACGGGCTTCGATGTGCGGCCGTGTTCGACGATCTATCTCGACAAGCCCATGCGTAACCACTCTCTGATGCAGGCGATAGCCCGTGCGAACCGTGTGTTCCGTGACAAGAAGAACGGCCTCATTGTCGACTACATCGGGATGTTCAACAACCTTCGAAAGGCGCTGTCAGTCTACGGCTCAATTTCCGGAGGCGGCGTCGCAGAGGGCGACATGCCTGTCAGGATCAAGGAGGCACTGGTTGAGGAGCTCAGAAAGGCGATAGCCGATGCAGAGCGGTTCTGCAAGGAGAGAGGAATCTACCTGAGTGCCATCCAGGGAGCTGAGGGTCTGGACAGAGGAATGCTCATCAAGGATGCGGCGGACGCGATACTGGAGAACGACAAGTCCAAGCGCGAGTTCCTGTCGTTGGTGTCCTCAGTCAACCTGCTATACAGAGCCATCAAGCCTGACCCTCGAGAGCAGGAATTCAACTCAAGCCGTAGATTGCTCGTCGTCATCGCCCGCAGAATCGAGGCCGCCGCCAAGGTCGTTGATGTTTCAGGCGTCATGAAGGACATCGATGAGCTTCTGGACAGGTCTGTTGCTGCTGAGCCATATGTGATGCCAGAAGACCCTGTGGAGCATCTGACGACCGACCTGAGCAAGATTGACTTCGAGAGACTGCGCAAGGAGTTCGCCAAGGGAAGGAAACGAACGTACATCGAGCGCCTTCGAAGTATCACACGGTACAGGATACGCGAACTGGTCCGGCTCAACAAGTCACGGGTCGACTACATGAAGCGCCTTCAGGCGATGATTGACGACTACAACGAAGGGCGCATGGATGTCGACCAGTTCTTCGAGGCCTTGGTTCAGCTCATGACAGAACTGGACGAGGAAGAGAAACGTCATGCAGAGGAGAACCTGACAGAGGAGGAACTTGCGGTCTTCGATCTCTTGACGCGGCCGCCAGACAAGCTGGCAAAGAAGGATAGGGAAACGGTCAAGAAGGTGGCACGCAATCTGGTCAGGACTCTGAAAGAGGAAAAGCTTGTGTTGGATTGGAGAAAGACACAGCAGACACGAGCGGCCGTGCGTCAAGCAATCGAGGTTGAGTTGGATACTAAGCTCCCTGATATATATACCAAGGAACTCTACGACCAGAAGTGCGAGCTTGTCTATCAACATGTCTTTGAGTCATACTGGGGAAAGAACCAGAGCGTCTATGGTTCATCCGGGAAAGACTGACATCGCCACAATCATTGTGATTCGGTGGCTGTCAAAGTGGCCGAGTGGTCCACCGGAAGTTAAGCTTCATTTGGGGTGTATGCTGTTAGGGTACGGCTCCTGATTATAGCACAGATAACCTAGGAAGACGGCCAAACTGATAATCAGTATTGTCAACATGGTATTCAGGGCAGAAACTGGCCAGCCCGTTTCACAGCCTTTGCTCACCACCGCAACTGATGAAACGTAGAGTCCCAAGGAATACAAGTGTACCCGCTTCAATGGTGGACTGATACAGGCGAAGACACTTCGGACTGCATCTTGAGCGGCGCGTGAAACGCGATAACGCTTGACCTTCCGATGTAGGAAGTCGTTATGCTCAGATTCGTGTCAGGAATCAGTTACATTTAAGAACTCAGGAGAGAAGCACCATTCTCGGATGGGGCCGGGTCACACGAATCACCACACCATCGGAAACCCATCGTTAATTAGAATCCAAATCATGAGGGACCTGCTTGCCTCACAGAGTTGATGCTCCAACCAAGGGGGAGGATACCGTAACCCAGTCCATGAAGCCCGACAGGATAGTCATCAAGAAGCTGTTTGGGCAATACGACCATGACATCGCCCTGCATCAGGATTCACGTGTCACGGTGCTAATAGGCATCAACGGAACCGGCAAGACGACCATCCTGAGAATGATTGACAGGGTTGCCAAGGGTGATTTTCGGAAACTCTACGAGGAACCGTTTGGCACAATCGGAATCGGCTCTGGCCAAGCTTACTGTGAGTTCACCAAGATGGATGGCTGCATTCGGGCTAGATTTAGATCCACAGTGAAAAGCAGCTGGCGAAGCTATGATGTTCCCATTGAGTTTGCAGGTTCACCAGAGAAGATACGAAAAGAGATTTTGGATATAGAAGAAAGGATTGAGTATCAGAACAGGCGTTTGCGTCAACTCGCACGCAGGAGTGACACGGAAGACATTGAGCAGCAAATCTTCTCTGCCGAGGCAGAAAGAGCATACCTCGCTGAAATGCAAGAACACCTCAGAGAACAGTATCATAGAAGCAGGTACGAAACAAAAAGACGATTGGTGGAACGCGATACGGAGGAAGAGGCTCCGGCGTGGTTGAACGACTTCCTTGAGAGATTCCATTGTCACCTCATCTCAGCAGAGAGGCTGTATAGGCGACCTAGCGTGAGTTCAGGAGGCAGAAGGCAGAGGGATGAGCCGGAATCTGGATCTGAAGAAACAGTCCTTATTTATGCCCGAAGGCTATCTAAAGAGATTCGAAAAGCGCAACAACTGCATAGCTACAAATCGCTAGAATTGAACCAGAACTTCATGGATGAAGCGTTCGGAAGTGTCGAACACCACTTGGAGCCCAAGTCTTGGGACGAGTACAAGAAGGATCTGGATGAAATAGAAACAGTCGAGCAACAGCTCGTATCAACGGGTCTTCTGAAAGGCACGAAGAGAGCCCCCCTTCCCGACACCCTGAAAGACAGGTGTAAAGAAGCTATTGTCGCCGGTGTGCTGGCCACTTACATAAAGGGCAGCAAAGAAATGTACAGCGTTTTTACGGACCTGCTCGACAAGATCACCATGTTCACTCGGTTGGTGAACGGTCATCTCACGAATAAGCAAATCGTCATTGGTGCAGAAGAGGGGTATGTGGTCAAGCTGGAAGATGGCTCATCGCTGGAACTCACACAGTTGTCCTCCGGAGAACAGCACTTGATTGTTCTGGCATATGAACTGATTTTCAAGGTTAAACGGGGCACATTTGTTCTCATTGATGAACCTGAACTCTCGCTGCATGTCGCTTGGCAACAGGATTTCAATGACGACCTTCGCGTCATAGGGAATGCAAGAGATCTGATTTTCCTGTTGGCCACACACTCTACGGCCATTGTGGATAGAGAATGGGACATCTGCTATGAGTTGGAGAGACCGTGAAGATGGGACAAGGACCATCCACTGCTGTTCCGAAGGGACTACAGAAGTATCTGCCTGACGACTACTACCTAGACCTTTGGCGAATGAGGTCATCGGACCCAAGTCGCCCTTTAGTAGTGGTCGAAGGGAAAATCGACATGAGGCTCTTTCAGCCTTTCTTCAAGGAATCTACAAAGGTCGACTATCCAGTTCTTGACTCTGACGAAGAGCGCTCGAACAACAAGAAGGCTGTCATAGCAGCCCTCTATCGGTTGATAGCGTGGAAAGCGAAGGCTGTGGTCGGCATCGTCGACGCAGACTACGACAGAATACTTGGCACAACTCATAGTCTGTCCAATCTCTTCTACACCGATGAGCATGACATGGAAATGCAGATGATCAAGTCAGAAGCCTTCAGGAAGTTTCTTACTGATTCAATCGAACGAACGCGATTTGAGGTGTACTGGACCCTGCGAGAGGAGCTACACAAGGATAGGATTAATCTCGCCCGTGACAAGATTGTTTCGCTTGCTTTTGAGATTGGTCTGCATCGAATGGCCTTGTTCCAAATGGATCCCTTTGAGGACTTCCCCCCCATATGTGAACATCTATGCGACAAAGAGCTGAAGCTGCATCTGGACTACATCTTCAACGAACTCAGTAATCAAGGAGTGGACATTGACTGTCTACGGAAGATTCTTTCGATGCTGCACACAGAGCTGGGAGAGGAAGCTGCGTATCAGGTGTCGAAAGGACATGACGCGACCGGAGTCATTGCCATTGCCTTGGCACATGCCTTCGCGAACAAGACACTGATACCGGAGCAAGTTGAGTCTGAACTGCGCAAGAACTACGGGCTTGTGCACTTCAAGGGATCAGAACTCTACCAAGACCTTGAAGCGTGGGCACAGACCAACAAGGCAGCCCTGTTCTAATGTGGAGGCTATTGCCAAGAACCGGAAACGTGCCAGGCTGCCGGCCCGGAAGGGCAAGGGGCTTGGTCAATGCGTTCTTAGTCGGAACATACTGGCAGACTCTTGTAGCTGTTTGGTGGCAAGCGGTTTCGATTGGTGCCCCGGGCCTTCAGTGTGCATGCAGTAGAAACAGACCAATGTCACCATCTTGATGGAGAATGGCCAGTGCTCTCCCACTTCTTTTTCCGTCAGAAACGTAGCATCGGTCACGATGTAATGGCCTCAGGATGTCTTGTAGGACTCTATTCTGCTACCGAGTCCCCAGTATTCTGGTTCTCGCAATGCTCTCAATGTGTGACGAGTCAATGTCTTTCTTGGGCCCGTCCTGTGACGTAATCAGCCGTTCTACATAACGATGCTTTTCGTACCACATCTTCTTCATCTCCCACCGTTGCCTGTAGTTTTCGTCTAACAGCATTCCCAAGTGCTCCCAGTAGAAAACTTCTCCCTCGTAGTAGACCGTGAAGTCGGGAAGCATGAAATCCGCAGGGTCATCTGGGTTTCTCAACGGTTCTTCGTACTTGTAGGACAGGCCAAGAGAGGACAACGTATCTGCAACTATGACTTCCGACTTGGACCGAACCAAGATGCCGCTGCGCGTTCTGTGGATGAGTCCCTCAGGTCTGTATCCTGTCGGTGAGGCCGCCGGAACCGAAATCCCGAACAGATTTGTCTGTCGCCTAGCTGTCGCCGAAGAATCAGGACGCCTGTATGTTAGAAGAGGCTCGATGTCTTTCTCAATGAGCAGAACCAGCTTCTGCTTGAATCTCGTCAGGCCAGTGTAGATGACTTCTCTTGACATGGTCCTTGCGCTCTTTGGTATAACCAGAAACACGATACCGAAATCGCTACCTTGCGCCTTGTGTACTGTCATTGCGTAAGCAAGTTCAAGATTCTTATCGACTTGGTTCCGTAGATAGTAAAACTTCCTGTCCTTCTGCGAGGAGAACCGAACCTTGAGACTATCTGGTTTCTTGACGCCACCCTGACTCGTGCCCTTGTTCGTGAATACAACCCCACCAATTTCACCATTAGCGATGTAGCCGTACTCCCTTCCCCCGGAGTCTAGGAAAGCTGACCATCTCTTGTTCGCAGTCTGGATTACCTTGTCATGCCATACTATCTGTTGACTGCCAAAAGGTCGTACTCGGTTCTTTCCATACGGCCTGAGAATCAGACCCATTCTGAAACTAAGCTGGATCAATCGGTTCATCTCACCTGTACCGAAGTAGTGGATTCTTGTTGGGCATAGTATTTGCCAGCTGTTAAGCTTGGATGGATCGTTTGTGGCGAATCCAAGCGATTGGTCAAGAGACTCGTAGTCATTCTCGTCTAGCCTTAGTCCTAACTCCTCTCTCATGCATTGTGCGATTTGCTCCTTAAGCTCGCCCCTTCCATTCCAGAACCGGACAACAAGATCCCCTTTTGTGTCGGACCGGGCAATCCGCGAAAGCATCATGTCATCGGTTGGATCGTTAGAATCCCAAATATAGCCATCAGCGAGTTCAAGAGCTTCGCTGTTTCGGCTCTCGAACCTGGATCTCGTTCTGAGTTCGGCGACAAGTTCTCTGGTTTTCTCACTTGAACGAAGCCATGCGAGTATGTCAACTAACGGTTTTCCCGGGCCTATTGGCGGCAGCTGGTTGGGGTCACCAACTAGGATTAGCCTCTTTACATGATTCCAGTCGATCGCATGAAAGAGCGTGGCGATAAGATCTAATGGAATCATCGATGCTTCGTCGATTATTATCGTGGTGACTTCTGCCTTCTCACCACCAGCTTTGCGAAGAGCGTAGTTGTCAGGGTTAATCCAACCCTTGCCAAACAGGAACTGATGGATTGTGAATGCCTGTTCTGATGTTTCCTCCTCAAGCCTGACTCTAGCCTTCCCAGTTGGGGCGAGAAGCAGTACTGGCTGAGCGCCCTCCATTCTCTTGAGACCAACGAGTAGGGCGCCAATCACCTTTGTCTTCCCAGTTCCAGCCGCTCCTACAAGTACTGACAGTCTGTTCGATGCGAGTTTCCTAAGGGCTTCGCTCTTTTCCGTCCTGGCGGCGGCCTCTCTCTCGTCAACCTTGGACTTTAGGACTTCTTTGAGAATGGGGGCCCAGTCCAATTCGGCTTTGATGCTCTTGGACCCGGCTAGCCTGCTTATTCTGTCGCGTACAATCCCGTTCATCTCCAAGTAGTCTCTCAGTTCGACAATAGAATCAGAATCAGAGCCCCCGAATGCCACTACCTGCTCGTAGAAAATCGCATTATGTAACAGGAGCTGCAGGTCCGGAGTCAAAACGCCGGGTCTTGAGAACCCCTTCCTTACGCGTGCCATTAGGTCATCAATCAGAAGGTATGTGTGCCCTTCGGAGTTGCCTGCATTCCGAAGAATCTCCACAAAGGCAGCACGCATACGATGATGTTCATGAGGACCCGAGGCTAGTAAGCTGCCCGCTGCTGTCACTTCGACATCTCCCGAGTATAGCGCACGATCAACTATACCAAAGGGAATGCTTCTTTCATCCCCTGCAGCCGGACTCTGCTCGCAGAGCAAGTATGGGTTGGCAAGAATCTCGTCATCCGTGGCTCTGGCCCCAATTTCCTTACGGACATCGGGGTTCGCCCAACAATCCAATTGCTTTTGTTTAATGTCAAGAATACAAAAGAGATGGAGCAGATTCTGGCGTGCGGTAGGCAGTTGCTTCCAAGTCAATGAAGCACGACTCCAATTGGCGTTGTGCGACCGGTCAGGGGGTGCCAATTCGCCATTCAGGATGTCAGGCAGCTGTGCCACAAACTGACCCAGAGGCGTGCCTTTTGACACCAGTTCCTTTGCATACTCATGACCTACTCCAAACCCCAAGTAGTTGAGCACAGGTCCAACGCCCGGACAAGGGCCTCTGTTCCTCCAAAGACCACCGATTGTCCCGTCAAGCCAAGCCAAAGCCTTGTCCCATGCTCCGTCAACATAACCATCATCTCGGACACGCCGTATCGATGAGAATACTCTCTCTAGGATTCCGAGAGCTACGTCGTCAGAAACAGTTTCTGAAACATACGAAAAGCCACGTCCTACATCTTCTGGCACAGTGACCAAGATGTCGGAGGTGCTCTTGTCCTGAACGATATATTCTTGATAAGGAATTCTCACACCTTCATCCGGGAAGGAGTGAGTGATCATCCTCGACCAAACAGGATACTCCAAACCGTTCTGCCTGTGCGACTCGTAGAACAACTGGCCAGCCTTCTTCTTCAGAGTGCACACGCCGACAACGACTTTTTCACCGTTCTCAACCTCCAAGTCATCAGCGTGGTCGACGTAGAAAAAGACCAATGACTTGCCAGGTTCGATTTCGTCAAAAAACGTATCCAGTTTCGCCAGCTGGTGCTCCTGCAAAGCCCAAGTATGATCTTCGTTATCTTTCGCTAGCATGCGGCCGTAGGGCCGAGCAGTGCAGCTATAAGGAGGCACATGCTCAGGCACTGGTTCTAGGAAACCCCTGTCGAGAGGGTCATGATGCTCTAGGTCAAATTCGCACTCGGAGTACGCGCCAAGTTCGCTGCCACACGGGGGAATTCGATCGAGGTCTGAAACAAGCCGGCCTGCGTTCGAGTCCTCCCAATCATCATCTCGATTATCGCGAACATACTCGTGCATGACGCATGATGTGTTCAGAACGGGTTTGTTGCAGATATGACCGTCCCACCCTCGATCATGCCACACGAGTCGGACTGTTAGGTGTTTCAACGCACAATTCCCACCCAATAACGTATCCAGTAGAGTGGACGCATTCAAATCACTTTCGTGTGCTTTAAGGAAGAGCTTGGAAAGACATCAGAAGTGCTCATCCGATCTACCGCCGGCGCGTTCTGCATCCACTCCAAGTTCCCGCTGGTCAATTACCGCAAGATGATAGAAACGACACAACCCGAGGAGCTCGAGAGGGCAAAGACACGGTTCCTCAAGGACGTGGATGGCCAGCTGAGAAAGATATGCGAAGACTATGTGTGCCCAGAGAAGGGTTCAGCCGAGTTCGCGTTTGCCTACATTCCATCGGAAGGGGTCTACTGGTTCCTGACCACGGAGGCCTTTGATCTTCTCAATGATTACACTAAGAGAGGAGTGCAGGTAGTGTCCCCTTTGACTCTTGCTCATAAGGTTAAACTGATCAAAGCTGGCGTTCACGCCATGACGCTCTCTAAGGAAGCAGAGAAGGTTCAGAAACAGATTCTGACCCTTGGATCGCACTTCAAGAAGGTAGTCGAGTTGTGGTCCACGCTGTACGACACACACCTGAGGCATCTGAAGGGAAAGGCCGACGAGTTCGAGTCCTCATTGAAACTGCTGCGCGAGGAATTCGGCAGGATAGAATCAATGTCCACAGATTAGCGTTGCTTCGCCGCCACAATCATGTTGTCAACGTGCATTATCAGATGCGACGGACGAGTTGGAACAGCTCTGGACCTCTACGCTGGAGGACTCTACCGTGAGAAGTGCCAACTGGCCTGTCGACACGTCTAGGAATCATGTTGATGAGTGGGAATCAGAGCGCATCCGTTTTCCCCGGGGCCGGCCTCGTGTTCCTACATTGGTTCTGACTCAGCTGAAGGAGCGTACGAGGAATCGTCAGCTGGCCATCCAGGCGAGCAATCGCTTGCTGGGCAGAATGCGACAAGAACATAAGGAACCTCGACAAAGATGACTAGAAGAGGTTGAGCGTAAGTGGCTTCCAGAATTGCGCTTGTTGGTATGTGTGACAAGGGGTTTGTTGACGAGATTCTATGTGAAATCGAAAAAAGACACGCGAGCGGGTCTATTGCATGGAATCCTAGGGTCGATGATGGGGTGAGGGACAAACTTACCCGGCAGATTGAAAGAGATGGCTATTTCAGGTTCTTCATGTATGAGAAAAAGGGAAGTGGCGGAGAAGGAATCAGGCTGATTGCTCACGTCAACCATTGGGAAGACATCTACGAGGAGGACTGCTATAATCACGAGCCTTGTCTTACACGATTCCTTGTGAAAGGGTATGAAGTCCTTGATGGGCCGCTGGACGTTTCTAAGTTCAAGGACTTCGAATCGGGCGACTCCATGAAGGCGCGGAGTCTCGGCAAAGCCTTTGGATACGTGCGCGACCCCGAAGAAATCAGAGGGAAGGACATGACTGTCTTCGTCATGTTGGCCTGGAACTCAAATGGTTGGCAATCTCCCTCGGGAAGTATGACCGTTTTCAAGATGGGGGATTACTATCCGGATTATGGGTTCGGCCATGAAGAATGGAACTTCAGGATAGAACATGCAGTTAATGGATTCGTCTATGGATTCATGATGGGAAGACCCATTCGTATGTACCGGAATGAGCAAGAGCCGTTTCCTGTGTACTTCTATTCGCCTTTCGAAGGCGACATGTATTTGATAGGAGCATATCTTGAGAGCCAGCCAGTAAGCCAGGAAGACATCGATGATGTTCATGCAACACACACGACTAAGGGCATAATCGATCAGCGCGGGAAAGAGCTTCTCCCAATCGTCGAGGACAGAGAGTCCTTCGGAGAAACGAAAGGCTTCCGGAACATGAGCCCCGCTGAGAAGCTTAAACTAGTAGTGGAAGAACTTGGGAGCGAAGGATACACTGCAAAACGATACTTGAAATGCCCCGTCAGAAGCCTAGCTAGGCCTGCGCGACCGATTCCGATTGACCGCTATCTCACTAGCATGATGACTGAGAAGGACGGCTACGGCAGATACGGCATCCCGCTCTACCTCAGGGCTTATCCCGTAGTTCTTAACAAGATGCAGTCCCCCAACGAACCGGACGGAAGTGCTACAACAGATCAATTAATCCAAGCCATCGAGGGCATGGATCAGGAAACTGAGGATGGTGGCACCACCGAGCGACACGATACGTCGTACGTCAAGTACACGGTCATGTCGCAGACTCGAGAATACCGCCGGAAGGAATTCGACCTGGTTGATGAATTCCGTGACTGGCTGAGGAAGACGCATCAAATACAGTCCCTCAAGGAGTCCAAATCCATCGACGTCAGATTCGCCCACAACGGAGTCAGCTACGGAGTGGAAGCGAAGTACTCAGATGGTGAAATGCGTTTTCCTATCAGGGATGCTCTAGGGCAGATACTTGAGTACAACTTCTATCCAGGCAGGACACCCAAAGACCACTGGATTGTAGTTTTAAACAAACAGCCAAGAAACAAAGAACGATTGTGGTTCTCCAAGCTGAAACTCGGTGTTCCGGTCAGTCTCTGCTGGCACCAAGATGATGATTTCAGATTTGAGAAAAGCCCCTTCTGAAGGGAGATTGCAGAATCTAACTATGCGAGATATCGTCCCGCGACGGGACTTATCATGAAATCGGCTGTTTCAGTCGACAGCGGTTTGACAACCAGAAGCTCGTAGTCATTCGGCATGATCTTATCAATGGCTTCAGCCAATGCGTTATTCGACAGGGGCAGGACATCAGATTGCCTTTTGCTTGCCACTAGCTCAGATACCTCTTCTGGATGAACATCTGCTCAGGCCAGTTGTATTGCAGTTTCACTCCCTCTCAGATGACGAATGCAGGCATTGGGGTCATGGAGGTCGGTGCGGCCCGTCTGCAGCCAAAATCAAGGGTTATTCGTGGGTATTGGCCTTGATTCATTCTCAGGTACTGATCTTGCGTAGCACAACCATCTGGCCATGATGGTCTGATTGAATGAAATCAGCTGAAGGAGAGGATATCAGTTCGTGCGCCCTGTAACAACCGAACCTGAAAGAACATAAGAAATGCGTGTATAAAACCATCGAAGCTGGGCAGCATAGATGAAGAGAGTCGCACTAGTTGGTTCAGGGGATCCAAAGTGGCAGCAAACGATTACTCAATACCAAAGAGCGGCGGGAGCCGTTTTCACTGATTGGAGCTACCGAATCAGGGATTATGAGAAGGTGCTTTTGGAGAGCCAGATCAAGAGAGATGGCGAATTCAAGGTCTTCTTCTACGAACCGAAGTCTTCCGGAGGCGATATGAAGATACGGTTAGTCGGATATGTTAGCCACTTCACAACGTCCAAAGAACCAATGAAGGTGTGTCCGGAGCCGGACTACTGGTATTTCGAGGGGGAGGCAAACGCCAGAACTTGGCTCAAGATAACACGTTTCGAAACAATATCGAGCCCGATGGGTCTGTCAGAGTTCTGGGACCATAGAACCCGACGGAGAATCACACCTTCCCACCTCAGAAGCTCGTTCGCATACGTAGCAGACGCAAAGGAAATCGAAACCAAGGTGGTTGAAGAAGAGGACGAGGGCTTCTATGATCTCTATCTTGAGGAGTCGTTCATGGAGAACGAGATTGCTGCCAATCCTGACATGCTGGGCCTAGGCAAACTCAGACTCGTTGACAGGCAAAGAGTCACTCCTGTCGGGCGCCCCGACCTTATCTTCTACCATAAGGAGAACGACCAATACCTGATTGTTGAACTGAAGAAGTCCGAGATAACTAAGGTGGATGTGGAACAAGCGACAAGATATCACAATTGGGGCAAGAAGGCGCTCGGAAACCGATTGGTCACACTCTTGGTTGGCTTTGATGTAGATACGGACGTTGTACCATGGCTCGAGGAGCTCGGAAAGGACGTTTCTGGTGTCTTTGCAAAGGTCTATGATGCCCAGTTCAGAATCATATAAGAAACTAACCCATAACCATTCCATGAACCCCCTAGTTGCGGGGCCAGCGGTAGAAGCAATGTAAGCCGTCCGCTCCACGTTCACTTTCTACTGCTTCAATAAGCTCGACCAGTGTTCCTTCCTGAATGTGAGCTCGACATACGCAACGTCGGCGTCGGCCTCGAGTTTACTCATTCGCTGCTCAGACATGCTCCACCTGCTGGCATTCTTACCCTCTTCCACATGCATCGCCTTGTAGTGGTCCAGTCTTGTGAGATACAGCTTGGCACAGTCATCCCACTCGAAGTAGACTGCAATCCATGGTTTACAGCCAAACCACTCGCACGCCCTTCGGAGCTTCCCAAAGCCATCTTGTTCTTCCTTCCGCTTGGACAGTCTGACAGCGCGTGCCGTGCAGTCAGCCTTTGACGTCCTAGACTTCACGGAGATGCCCATGCGCGCCTTCGAATCCTCATGGTATTCTATAATGTCGGTCCCCGTGTGGTCCACAATGGTGGCCTCAAAGCCGCTCCGTGAGAGGAAGTTGCACACAAGATGCTCACCGAACTGACCTATTATCTTGCTATGACGAGAACTCCTGTCCGAACTCATTGAAACCACAAATAACACGAAATGAAACATTGTCTAGTAGATTCCGCATCACTTTGACTGACAATTCACTGGTTTCAGGCGCTTTCTTTCCAGTGAAGAAGACACATCAGGAAATCGGACACCTCCGTCCTAGGGGACTCGTCTTTCGTGCCCAGAATGTTTTCCTGTCACTGACTGAGTCCACATACATGCATCGTCATGCGGGTACATCGACGGAATCGTGCAGACCTCCCTGAACCCCATCGACCTGTAGAACCTTCTTGCCGTCTGATTCCCCTTTTCCATGAAGAGGTAGATGAATCTGAAACGCTGCCCCTCAGCAGCGAAGCGCTCTGCGGCCGATTCCCTCATTGCCTTCACCAGTGCCCTGCCGATGCCCCGCCTTCGCTGCGCTTCTGTCACTCCCATGCTGACGAGCTCGATGACGCCGTCCTCGACCCCTCCCCTGATGTCCCACGACAGCGACCCGATGACACGGCTTTCCTGGACACAGACGAGTGTGTTCATCCTGTTCAACAGGTCGTCAGCGAGCGCTCCTGCCCTCTTCTCGTCCTTCTCAACGTCCTGAAGGTACATCTGAACGAGCGAGGCACGGTCAGTCTTGATGGCTTCCCTGATCTCGAACACAGTACTCGTGCAGAGGCCAGCACGATAAATCAATGTCGGGGCCACCTTTACGTGCGACTGATGAATATCACTGTGAGCAGTTCGGTTCGGAGTCCTCTCCTTAATCGACAGGACAGAAGTACCAGATGTGGCCGGGGTGGTGTCAAGAAGGAAACCGCACTGCCCGTGACATGCACAAAGAAAGAACAACCGCATGTGGAGAACCATGTTCAGCTCCGATTCTAGTGCTGGGAGCACCAGTATGCGTCGTTCTGGGAGGAGTAGCATTCAATCCGGAGTACACCCCATGCTGTATCATTTGTGCGACACCGCGAACAATGGGTCAGGTTCGCGTCAGGATAATCTCAAGTTTCTTTGTCGCCATACCAGTTTCATCCAAACGAGTTTGAATCGCCCGCCATCTTCGGACTCCGAAGGTCGTGAGCAAGCCTCTGGTCGCGAGGTAGCCCGTTGCATAGCCATAAAGAAGGAAGAAACCCGGCGCAATCGAAGATCCGCCCCCTGCCAAGGTCAGTATGATTCCACCCAGCCCGCAGAAGAGAGCGAATGGTGGAGTGAATAGAACAAGAGCTCTGAAGAATGGAAGACGAATGGCACCGTTTCGATCGATCTTTGAATTCGTTGTCATTGTCATCCCAAGAACAGACAGCATTCCTATCAGAGCCAGAACTAGATAGAGAACGCTAATGGCTGAGTCCTTAAGGGCAGGAATCCAAGTCGAACCTGTACTTGTCGAGTAAAGACCGATTACCAGCACGCTCATGACGCAAAGCGCCGTTTCTAAGTATGTCAGGACGCGATATTGAAGATTGGTGGTGAGCTCTTGCCCCTTTGCGGGGTCACCGCCATCCGAATCAGTTGGTTTCACGACCCTGTCTCCTGTGAACAATCCTAGAGAGAACCTCCGGTGTAGTATGACCTTACCCACAGGTCCTTCCACCCGCCATAAGAACACGACACCCAACCATCGGGCCAAGCGTATGAGTAGGAGAAACCATCCCCCTTTTCAGCCGTGAGTACCAAATCCACCCAAAGCCAATAGAACAGCTGGTATATCCCCAAAATGGCTATCAAAGCCCCTAAGGCCGCAACTGCCATCGTTACAGCAGGATAAATGAAGAATTTGTAGATGATGATCATGTCCCCAATCATGGTGAGAACCACGCCCCAGAGAGAAGACCACATTCTCGCTGTGCTCACCTCGCTCTGGGAAAGATGGTGTGCGGTATAGCGAGAGCCTGGAACACGATAGTACCAGTGGAGATTGAACTCTTCGGGGTGGTAAAGGGAATAGTAGTAGTTGTCAGGATGGTCATACTTAACTGTCTGTCTGGTGCTTCCGGGCACTTGTACCATCCAGAACCCATTCCACCAGTAATGAGTGAACGTCCCCCAGTCAGTAGCTGAAATAAACTCGGATATCGGGCTTACGACTTCTACCGGGGTTTCAGGCGATTTCATGAGTTCTGTTAACGGTATGCTTCTTTGGACTTCCTCATGCGATTCCAAGCTACCGCTAAATGAATGCACCCAGAAGCTCTCAGTATACGCAACAATCAACATGCCGCGTTCTAGATATGTTTGACCAGAAACTGCTATAGTCACATTTCTACCGTCATACTCGAAGGCCACCGACCACTGGAATGGTCCAATATTCGGCCGATGACCCATCAAAGACGGTGCACTTTCGATTGCTTTGATCCGCTCTGCCTCTAAAGAGGCCGGCACGGGTGCCACAAATGCCATCACCAGCACCACGGCACATCCCATAGTTAGGCAGAACCGCACATGTTCTCCGACCTTCATATGTACCACGACTAATCGCGCATAGGTTACATAGTCTAATAAGCATTTTTACTTATCGAGCCAGTTCGTTCGGACCCGACTTCTTGCCTTACAGACAAGAGAAACAGATGTAGTCTGCATCTATAGTCAAGAGAGGCTTGTCCTCTCCCCTCTTCTCTTTCTTCTCAATGGATAGTGGTGGTCAGGCACTCACACAGGAGGACTACAGTGACGCGCAAGAGCAGCAGACGACAGGACTTACCCCGCTCGGTCATAGAATGGCATTGGGATTCGGCGAGCAACTCCCGTCGGGCCGAAGCGTCGGAGTCTTCAACAGTTATTATGCACGCTGCGTTCAGACTGCCTGCGACATAGCCGACGGATACCGCACGATTGGCGGCAGCGCAGAGTTGGTCTCAGACATCCCTATGTTCGTGGGCCCGCTCGGCGATCCGACAGAGTTTGCGGAACAGTGGATATAGATGGGCGGCCTAGCCTTCATGGTCAAGTGGTCCAAGGGACAGCTACCACAGGACATGATTGAGCCAATGGAGTCGTTTTGCGACAGGTTTGTTGCGAAGATAATTCGACCCTTTGCTTCGGCGAAGCCAAGTGAACTGCAGCTGCATGTGACGCACGACCTCGTGATCATGGCGGCAAGACTAGCGCTCTTCAAGACACGACTCACCGAGAGAAACTGGACTCGCTTCTTAGGAGGCGTCCCAGCTGCGATGGACGAGAGAGGCATCCATATCTTTGAGAATGGGAGGGCACGCACGAGTCCCGAACTGGCGTCTCTTCTCGAATCTCGTTGAACCACGACTAGAGCATCTGCATTGTCTGCAAACATATGCATGTACAAGCGCCGTTAGGACCCTGCGCCCATACCATTACGTAGCAATCGTACACGAGTACACGGCTGTGTCAAGGTGTGGCGGTGAACTTCCACAGACCGCGGCTATGACGGCATAGTGTACTATAGTGACCATCTTGAGGCCATATCGCTGTGTCGACATATAGGTTGGAGAGAGGGATTCCTAGAGCGGTCAGGATGGTATGTCTTCGTCAATCTCTTCAGGAAACAGCGATGGGCGACGGGGGCCTTCAGGGAAACTGGATAATCACGGACAGCTCCAGTAATGAGTCCACTGGACGCCAGGCCAGGCAGAAAGGTCAGACGGACTTGGTTTCTTTTCTACCGTACACCAGATGGCGTCGGGCCAGTTGCACCCAGAGCTACCCTGCGTCCCGGGCGAAGCCCATCGTCCGTCTGCGGTCTTGAATGAGCTGCCTGAACAGCTGGATGTGAGGTATAACAGGCGTGAGGAGCTTTGTGTCCGGGCAGAAATCTGATGAGCTATTGAGCTCTGAGACCTGAGCGGGGAACGCAGGCTGGACTTCGTAGTGGGATACGACCTGAGCAAGTTCAAGAAGTACTACAGGACGCTGGAGGATCTTGGTGCGTTTTACAAGAAGCACGGACTAGCAGAGACAGAACGCATCGAGCTCCAAGACTGTGAACGCCATTGTCACTCTGACTTCTTCTTGGTCGAAGTCTTCTTCTTGGCAGCAGTTACCTTCTTCACATGCATAGCCTATCGCCTCTCGTGGGCCTCATCGCACATCGCCCTATCCATGCGTGCGTCGAGCATATGCGCCTGCCTCTCTGCGATTGGTCACGCAGTACCGGAGTCATGAATACACGGCCACACTCTGACCGCCATTCTGCTACGGTGGGATGTCGGTCTGCTTGAAGTACATGAGGTAGTTGCCAGGGCAGAGCACTACCACAGTGGGATCGCCGATGAACCCGGAGAATCCAGCAATCAGGTCTTCTGCCAGAACTGTCAGGCCACTGCTGTTGTATTCAGCGACCGAGATCCCCTCAGACCCAAGATAGTATGTGTGGAACCTACCATCTATCTCATGTGTCGAACAGAGTATGCCCGGGAAACTGAAGGTGCTATCTATCACAAGGGGCATTGAGATGGACGTCCCATTGGCCTTCAACAGTGTGCTTCCCTGATTCACGAACAGGATCCACTCGGTCGGGCTGTAATGAAAGAGGTCCGGGTCTGTTATGTGGGCCTCGCTCAACAGAATGGCATCCTCGACGAAGTTGACTCCGTCGGACGAGTGAGCGGTCACGATATTCGCTAGGTCTTCCCCTAGGTTTCCGAGATAGGTGAGCCGTATCAGTCCATCATCGACTATTGGGTTGGGATCGACAGGGCGCGGACTGTTCGACCCTGAGATCGCCACATCATACACAACGAAGCTTTTGCCGTAATCATCGCTGATGGCCACACTCAGTTTCTCACCACACTCAGCATTGACGAAATAGAGGTAGATCTTGCCGTTGTAGTACACGCCCCCCGGGACAGATGCATGATCGAAGATGATGGTATTATTGACCGTCCAGCTCAGACCATTGGCCGATGTGGCAGAATAGACCCTATGATAGTACGGCGGCTGAATATCGCATCTCGGCCAGAGTGCGAACGCCGCCACGACCACGACCGCCACTACCCCCACTGCAAGGATGAGGATCTCAGTCCCTCTCTTCGACGCCACAGTCATCACTCCATGAGACTGACGAAGCATCCACTGGCTGCCACATAAGCATTTGGAGTGATGACATCATACCGGCTCAGGCTGACTTGGAGCCATCTGACAAGATGCCATTCCGGATGGGCATCGTCTGGTCAGCTCGGTTCGGACGGGCTCCTCACGAGTCACATCAGCACGGTGCTTGCGGTCATTGGAAGAGCCGTTCTCTCTCAGTTCTAGGACGATATAAGGAGAAGAGAAGAGCAGGCGGTGTCTGCTGGCAATCACTAGTCATCGCACAAGGACATAGAGAATCCCTGGCCCCCGAACACATCCCCCTGCCCAGCCGTTTCTCAGGGCTTCCTCTTGGTCAGTATGCTTCCGGCTGAGGTAGCTATCACAGCAACTCAGTCAATGAACACCACTGGCCTGTTCCTTGAATCTCTCGGACTTGCAGTCCTCAATCGTGCTGGCGAATACGGTCGGTCCTCATAAGATACTGCAATCAGCACCATGCTATCACATTGGCGACTTGTCCGACGGTCAGACCGTTTACTGAGAGATACGCGTAGAACTTCCCACCCAGTGACAGTCGAAGAGGTCCGATTGGTACGTTCTGCAGCAGCTCATGCATTGCGAACCCGTCATCTTCTGCAGCAAGGTAGTATGTCATCAGACCGTGTTCGTAGTCATACTCGGCAAAGACCACCGTTGATCCATCACCCGACAGAACAGGATAGGAGTAGTCACCGGATGCAATGGGTGTTGTCGTATTAGTGAGCGTGTCGTGGAGCAGTACTTGCGGGCTGTCAACGTCTTCGCGTTCCAGAATGAATAGGACTCTGTGGCGAGACCCCCAGAGCCCATGGAAGACATCACCCGAGTCAATCTCTACGACCTCATCGCCTACAAGTTTCATTATGGAGACCGAGTCCGACCTTCCGACAAAGAAGCAGGAGTCAGGAGCGACAAGGCTACCGCAGAGTGCAGACACCGGTATCTGGGAAACGATCTCACCAGAGGAGGTGAGAGCAACCATCGGGCCCCCTGCGAGGGGTATGTCTACGATCCCCTCCCTCACTGCAGCTCCAGTGGCTGAATGGAAGGCGCCCCAGATGTAGAGATGCCCCTCCGAGACCGAACCATGAGCACCTGCTCTGAAGCCTGCCTCGCCCGGCGTGCTCGCATACAGGGTAGCGATTATGCCAGTTGAGAAATCAAGTTCGAGTATCTTCGAGCCGCCGTCACCGACGATTATGACCCCCTCGCGTCCCGGTATGGTGAGCACGTTGGTCGCCTCTGCAACAGGAATCGGGAAGTGACGGACGCGGACATTGTCCATGTCGTCAGAATTCAGAACGACGAGTTCTCGATGCCTGCCTGCCGAAGCCTTCCCTGAAAGAAGGAGCAACTGAGGACAATCGAGCCAGCAGATCAAGCCATCCTAAGGGCGGCGTGACGGCTGAATCATCCCCTCAGACAAGAGAAAAGGATGTAGTCTATGTCTGTCGTGAGAGAAGCTCGTCCACTGTCCTTTTCTTCACACGTGCACGTCCACGGAGATGACCCAAATGGCAGCAATCATCAGAAACAGCAGACCTGAGGACTGGCCTGATCTGGAAGACATCATTCTGAACGCTGAGAACTTCGGTCCCGAGTTCTTGCAGTATGAAGAACTGAGAATCAGTGTTTCGAACCTCGAACAATATCGCCGATGTCTTCATCCGAGAGCTTCAGCTTGAATACATGTTCGAACTTGTCCATCTTGGGCTGAATCACCAAACGGCAGTAGGCCTGATTGGGGTTTCTACGATAGTAGTTCTGGTGATAGTCCTCCGCTGGGTAGAACCTCTTGAATGGCTTGATTTCCGTCACGATTGGATTCTTCCAGACACGGCTGACATTGACTCTGGCGACCGCGGCCCCAGCAGCTTTCTTCTGTTCTTCATCATGGTAGAGTATGACAGAACGATACTGCGTGCCGACATCGTTGCCTTGACGGTTCAGAGTGGTCGGGTCGTGGATCGTGAAGAACACTTCGAGCAGCTCGTCATAAGTGATCTGTTCGGGGTCATACTCAATCTGACTGACCTCGGCATGGCCTGTCCGGCCTATGCTCACCTGCTCATATGTGGGATTCTCAACAGTTCCGCCCGAGTATCCGGAAACCACAGAAGCGACGCCCTTTAGCTGTTGATATACAGTCTCAGTGCACCAGAAGCAGCCTGCACCGAACGTGGCGAGTTCCATACTTTGGCTCGCCTGCGAGCGCTATTCAATGATTGGAAAGCGGAACTCCTGAGTGATTGCGACTGCAGGCGGTGCTCTCTCACCTGAGGCAGTCAATTGCCTGAAGAGTGGAAAGAGCCATGTTGTCCTTTCTGCGGAGTGACGATGGACAGATAGCCGTGGGGATGCTCCATGCTTCAGTGGAAGACCGTCGAATCGTAGGGCATCGACGCGTCCTGCGCGAGAAAGAGTTCAAACGTATTCCCTCTAATCACTCCAAACCGGATGCGAGATCATGGTTGAGCTGGAGTATTCTAGATACTCAGCTGTTGGTCCTTTGGTCTTCATTCTATTCTGGCGCACAAGAGAATTGCATAGGAATATTGGACACCTGATTATCCGATTAGGCTAATCAGGTATCCATGAGATAGTAGAGTACTATTGGGATATGACTCTATAGAGGAGAAAATATCCCTGCAAATACAATCCAAGCTAGTAGGGTCTTTGCAACAAGACTCAGCACTATATACATCCGTTCTCCATAGAGATAGTCTTTCCACTTGCTAACTTTCTTGTACTGAAGTACCATGTTCAGTGCGAAGATATTGAAGAGGAAGAAGTACATGAAGATTATAATGTACACGAATGTTGGGGGTCCAGTTTCTGCAACACTTATCGCTGCAGCAAAGTATCCAGACAGCACAACCCAAGGTGTGAATCCAGCAACACATCCTAAGATGAAAGGACTCCATACAGTCTTCTTAGTGTATTGATTGAGTACCTCCATAATGTAACCAAACATTATCATCATGGCATTCAGAACTACAATCATCACCAATGACCATAGATCCCAAATCCCCAGTAGAAAAGTGATAAGAAAGATCATCACTGAACTTGACACTGAGTATTCATACCATCGATACGGATTCATTCCCTTCTGAAGGTTCGTGACATATTTGTCATTCAACGGATATGCAATCAGAAAGTGTGCTAATGCAGACATCAATGGAAATGATGCCAGAATCACACCGATGTTCGTCAATGTGAACAAGACCGCAGGCGTTGGTTGAACAAGAAACTCGAAGGGGTCTAGGCTAACAATCTCAAAATCCAGATAGATTGTATAGATATCCTGCTCCCATGCAAGGGTCAAGCCCAAGAAGAGCATCAGTACTCCAGTTATTAGATGAAGCACTCCGGCATAGAGATTGAACTTCTTCAGATATGAAAAAGAAATCGGTGAGCCAGGAGACTTCTCCATCATCTCATCCACAGTCATAATAATCGCAAACCTAGCGCAGAGGTAAAATATCAACCCACTGGTATGTTGAAATTCTGCAAAGATAATCTCGACTTAGTCACTGAAAAGAGAAGCCCAGATCTCACTCGGTTACAGACATCTTGCCAATAGAATTCCTCGTTCTTTCTTTTCTAGGATTTGAAGACTGCAGTCTATACTTTGGGAGGCCCGGGAGAAGAAGACGACCGTCAGATGCTCCGTCGCCTCTGTGGGGGAAAACGGTGTGCACGAATGTCCAGATCATGCGCGCGCTGTCAGTCGGAGCCATTGCGCTGACGAAAAGAGGATTTGCATCCGCAGGGTTCACGCTTAAGAATTGGCGTTATGACCTCAGCATCGCAGTAATTTGTGTAATATCTGCAGCAGCCTTCATCCCCCCGCTTGTCTTCCCATCTCTGGCCGACAATGAACCTCTAAACTCAGTCTTCTCAATCGCGGCAACACTGGTGGCCCTGCTGGTCGTCTCAAAAGAGAGGACTGCAAACGAGAAGGCCTCATCATCAAAGGGAGGGATGCAATTGCTAGCCCTTGTGCCTGCCTTCTCGGTAGCTGCCATGATGGCCAGCATTGATTACGGACTCATTCTGTCAACTGCGATTTTCCAGTTCTTTTTCGTGGGCTTTGGCGAAGAAATCATATTCAGAGGCTACATGCAGTCTAGATTGAACGAGGGTTTCGGTTATCCTTGGAAGTTTGCTGGCGTGAAGTTCGGTCCTGGTCTCCTGATAACCTCCATACTCTTCGGAGTGCTACATCTTCTGAACCCCTTTAACCCTCTACAAGGGCAATACACGTTGGCAATCTGGAGCGGCATAAACTCGACGTTCGGAGGCTTTCTATTCGGCTTCGTCAGGGAAAAGACGGGAGACGTGCTTGCCCCTAGCATAGCCCATGGACTAGTTGATCTCGGACAGATAGTGCCGTTGTTGTTATGATGAAAGTCAAGCAGATCATCGGCGCGCCCACGCCCGGACTCATCTAGAGTAGTTCCTAACCCCGCCTTTCGGCCGAGTGCCAGCTTCTAGCGACTCAACTGTCCCATCAAGAGATGTATAGGACCAGCCAGTGGGCAATACCCGCCGTGCCTTGTCGGTCAGGCTAGTCACCACTTCGTCGGGCATATCCATCATTTCGCGCTTGCGTCCCGCCATGAACAGTCACAACGAGGACCTCCGCTTTGGAACGAAGGAATGGCTCCGGGTCATTGGACCCACTTTGCAGGCATGAATGGGAACACAGGGAAGCCGGTTCCCTTTTCAGGCCGCGTACTTGTTCTCCAAAACGATAAATGGTGCGTATACATAAAGAGAGCATTCCGCGGCCTGAGGAGTCTCCGACGGAAATATGACGTTACTCGACAAGTGGCGCAAAGGGCGAGAGGAGCGATCCGGGCGAAAGAAGAAGCCCGAAGAATCACCTGACTGCGAACAGCTTCCCCTCAGTGAGTTTCCAGCCGAAAAAGGCGAGTCTCCAGCTGAGAAGGAACCTCGAAAAGCGCCTCACAAAGAACAGCTCTCTCTCAGTGATTTTTCAGCCGAAGACAAGCCAACGAGAGATTGAGCATTATGAAGTTGGATCTCGTCAACCGGTTTCTTCTCGCCAAACAACATCTCAGCAGAGATTTCAGAAACAGCGATGTTCTCCAGACTGTCAGAGACATATGCGCTCTACACGCGACAGGAATTGCTACGCCGTACTTGTCCCTTTTCGCGAGAATCGAGAATTTCAAGAGAGAGCATCTGGACGAGGAACTCTACGTGAAGAGGCGACTTGGAAAGATACGCTGCATGCGCCGCACGATTCACATCCTGCCAGAAGAAACGATTCCCTTAGCCTATGTCGCGACAAAACGAAAACTTCTGAAAGACACAGCTGCCTTCCTTGAGTTCCGCGGTGTCTCAACCGATGAATACGAGGCGACTTCAAAGAGGATTCTGGAAATCCTGAAGGGCAAGGAGATGACAACCTCCGAGATCAAGGGGATTCTAGGACCAGAACCGAACATCTCCGCGATTGTGGAACAGATGTGCGATCAAGGACTACTCATAAGGGGTAGACCAACAAGAGGTTGGAGAGGCAAGGTGCAGAACTACTCACGCTTCGACGAATATTTCCCGAACTTGGACTTGGGCAGAATCGAAGAGGTGGAAGCAATACCTCTGTTGGTACATCAGTACCTTCGCTCCTTTGGTCCGGCCACCGAAAATGACATCGCTTGGTGGATGGGGATAGGAAAAGGCCAAGCGCGGGCAGCGCTACACAGCATTCAAGGTCAGACAGAGCAAATCACTATCTCTGACCTAGACGGGACCTTTATTCTGCTGAAGTCGGACGAGAAGCGCTTGAACAACACGAAGACACAAGACATGCAGACGGTGAATCTGTTGCCAATCCTTGATCCTTACCTTATGGGGTACAAAATCCGCGATAGATATCTTTCACCAGAACACAGGGAGTACGTGTTTGATCGCGGAGGCAACGCTACAACAACAATCTTGCTTGACGGAAAAGTCGTCGGAGTGTGGGACTTCCAGGAAGATGAGAAACCCGTGGTCAAGTTGCACTTCTTTGAGAAGGTCGAACGAAGTGCAGTGAGCGCAATTCGCATAGAAGCGAGGAAGATCGGAGAATTCATCGCCGAGAAGCCCATTCAAATCAAGGAGTGCGACGTCATGGTTCCTCTAACGCGCAAAAATGCCGGAGGCTTCTTGGCGCCCTTGAAAGACTCATAGACGCTCAAGGAACCAGATCCATTTCTTTTGGCAACAGATCGAGGATGCCAAACTTCTGAGAGTCCTCTTTCTTGGCCGAGGCCCTCACCACCGAATCGACAGCCAACACCAATGGAAGAGTCATCGTTGCCTACCCAAAGAGCCAAACAACATCCACCGACGAAACCAGTTGCAGAGTGTGTGCAGAGGCAATGACTCCTCTTACGACAACTATCGAATGCAATGTCGCAGGACCCGCCCACACGAACACGAGTCCGCCTGTCCCGTCACTGACTGTGATTAATGTGCCTGCTATTGATGTATTGTTGCGAACACTACAATGACAGCTGCGATTATCAGAAGGACAGGGACGATGACCATTGGCTTAGGTTTTCCTATCTTCGGCATGCGAATCCACCAAAAGCCATTCACGTGCGGCAATATAAGACATGCCAAGCGCGCAGTTCCCACTTTCTGACCAAAGAGTATGCATCATCAGTAACTAGGAGGAGACAAGGCTCTGTACTCCTCTATGTACTGGGTTTACTATGGTTCGCGTGGACACAGATAGTTTGCCATCCGGAAGTCGTAAGGTGGGTTGGTGTATTGTTGGCCCTTGCAGCCATACCCATGTTGGCTCGGATTCACCGTGCATTGGGATGACAATACTCAGCTCGTTTGGAGATAAAGGACAGCCACTCATCGATCACAGACGGGACTATCCCTGTGCCGAGGTCGAAAGGTTCCTGTCAACCGAACAAGCGGCAAAGGAGAACCTCGAGAGAATCAGGGCAGCATTGTAGGACGGAGCCAGAGGGTGTGGAGCATGATGCCCAAGTCCCGAGTCCCCAGGCGCAACAACCCGGCCGCCCCACTAGGACCCGACCGACCTAGGGCTGCATTATGCAGATTCTGAAAGATTCTTGCTCTTAACAAACCAACGCATGTCGCAGACCATATCCCCGTCAGATAGCGCGTGTACCCTTTCACATTTCCCCCCGTCGACTAACATCTCGGCTGTAGCAAAGTCGCTCGTGCACCAAGTCCTCCGGAAGAATCGGAGTTCTTCCTTGCCAAACTGCTTGTAGAAATCATGTACCAGACAAGAAGAATAATCCAAATGAAAGACGCCGTTTACTTTGTGAACATTCACCTGATACCCCGGGGGACCGACGCGAGTCTTCATTACCCAGTTGAGGATCTTCTCAAGATAATCGGTCGAGGTCTTTGACGATAGTCGCATGAAGAATCTTCCCATCCCAAGTAATGCGGAACTCTTCAGGTGCAAGGCGGCCAGCCAGAGCGAATCCGCCACCAACGAAGTGGCATAATCTTTCTCGACGCGTTCGGTGATTAATGACCGGTAAATGGCCAGATCGATGAGTCCCAGGTATTCATTGCGATAATTGCCAAGATGGTTGATATCGATGAAGAAGGACATCAACTGCTTGGTATTTGCTTCCGCTTGAGCCAGAATCCGCTCGATATCCTTCGGCTGGAAATACCCATATTCCGGCAGGTGCTCTCTCCGGCAGCGGGTTGTCAAGAGCTGAAACAGAAGCCTCTTCTTCAACTTCCACGCACTTCTGCGTTGTAGGTATTTACGGAATCTCTTGGACAAGACCGGCCCCTAGCTCCCTTGTACTTCGATTACATGTTTGCCGGCGAGAGAGGGATATAAGATTTACCTCCCACACGAGGAATTGGGTTGACCTACTAGACTCACTTCTTTCTCTGTCGCAGTATCGCAAAGGCGATGACTGCCATGACCCCAGCCGCGGCCAGCACCAGAATGTAACCTGACAAGTCCATTACTCCAGACAGGATATCGAGCCTAAGTATCTCTAGGCCATCGTCCCCATCTCCCACAAAGATCACGTCACCCACTACTTCAAGATTTGTGGCACTCCCGCCGTCAAAATAGGAATGAAGTTCAGTTGGATGAGCCGGATCGGCGATGTCTAGGACTTCCACTCCATGTTCCCCATCTGCAATGATCAGGTATCCCTCAAGAAACGCAGAATCAACAGCATGTCCTCCATCGTTGTAGCTACCCACCTGTACAAGAGAAGGAGGGTCACTGATATTGAATACTTTCACACCGCCGTATGAACACATCGCGTAGGCCAAGTCACCGACAAAACCAATTGAGAAGACTTCGCCATCAATAGTGTAGTTGGCAATCTCCTCGATATTCGTCAGGTTCGAGATGTCAAGGACTCTCACAAGTTTTTCAGATGCCGAAACATAGTCTGAAACATATGCCAGGTCATTGTGTATTTCGATGCTAAACATGAAGCTGATTCCTGTGTCATACTGGAATGCTTCCGTCGGATGTGCTGGGTCAGAGATGTTCACAATCTCCAATCCATCTTCAAAATCAGATAAGAATGCCAGGTCCCCGACGATGCGGAAAGTACCAACTTCTCCTCCATCATTGAATTGACCTAGCAGTACTGGGTTCTCAGGGTCTGTGACATTCAGTATTTTGAACCCCTCTGTATAGTCTGCCAGATAGACCAAGTTGTCGTCAACGTGTATCTGATGCACATGGTCGTCTACGCTGTACTGGTTGAGGAGTGTCGGATTTGCAGGGTCCGATATATTGAGAATGCACAGGCCAGCTTCTGATGCCGCTACAAATGCGACATCATCCTGCACATGGACATCGGCAGTGTATCCACCGGTCTCGAAACTCCCAATCTCCGTCACCTCTAGCTCTGCAGAGGGTTGAGCGTTCACGTAGACTCCTGCATTGACAGTCAAAAGAATGGCAATGAAAACACTGATGATAGACACGGTTCTCTTCATTTCCACGCAAATCACCACTCACTGTGCGCATCTGCCCTACTATGTTGTATCCAATGAGAAGGATAGACTTGGTCCCGAATCGCTGGATACTAATAGGCTGTGGGAACGACGCAAGTCAAGAGAGGACTGCAGTCCTCTCTCCTCCGACGTTCGAATATTCAGTCAGAGGACACAGGCATCAGCCCGGGAATGCAGACTATTCCTAAGGCCCTGCTGTTTCTCTTGAGACGGGCTACGCTTGATTGCATGCTCCACCGAGCTGACATCCCAAGATCTTCCGAATCGCTTGTATAGCAGCCGAGTTATCGCTCCATATGAGAGCCCGCGGTCTCGAAACTCCTGTGATTTGTATACGAACATATCCATCTACAGAAGCATCATTGGTTGACCAAATGGATAGAAGCAAATTACCATCCACGCGAAAAGGATGCAGTAGAAGACAGTCGATCCAAGAATATTCCGACCTGAATTCATGTAGACCCATGTAGTTAGTACCTGTTGAAAGATTATGAACAGAGTCACAGCTGTCAGAGCCAGAGCAATGAAGGAGAGAGATACTGATTGCCAACCAATCATCATGACAGGAATGAATATCAGGGTATCAATAAACACTGCAATGACAAGCATTGTGAAGTACTCTCTGATTCTACTGGAATATTCTAGGCGTTCTTGAATGAAACCACGTAGATAGAACTCCCTCAGGAAGAAAAATGGAAACAGCAGAAATACGAGTGAGAAGATGACTCCGACTTCTCTTGAAGCCGTCGCACGTACGCGCCACCTTCTAAGTGGGGGTTTGACCTGGAAATCAGAGCGAAACTCTCTCCTATCACTCCCTCTTATCATCTCCGTCTTCACATTTGGTCCTGAGGTAGGTATCTTCTCTCTGATTCCTCATATGACTCATGCCAATCAACGATGGTTGGACCTTGCTCAATCTGAACAGCTCTGCAATCTGCTGCTGTCAAGCTGCACCCGCAACGTATGAATATCTCCTAATGACAGATATTCCAGAATACAGTCCAGACTAAGCATGCTCCCGCTTGGTTCCGGATGCATTGTTCGGAAACTTGAGAGCAGTCCGCGCTTTCGGAATCTCAAAGGGCGTTCGACTGCGAGTTGCAGAAGTGCTATCTGAGCCCTCATACTCAGGACATCCTTGGACCCCCACCATTATGACCCCACGTGCCCATGGGGCATATCATCCGAAACCTCATCCCCGGAGATGCAGACTGGGTGGAGTTTCTACAGTTTCTGAATACATTCCTGCATTCAGTGACAGCACACTCTTAAGCGAGCGACCGTTAAGTCTGAAACTGTCGTGTAAGATATCGGAGGAGACTTCAGTTGACCGAGGGAAGATACTGGAACTTTGTAGCATTACTCTTGGTTCTAACCATGCCGCTGGTGAGCGTCGGTTTCCACGGCTTCACGCCCGGTTTCGTCGTCTGGGTCGTGAATGCGGACGTTGACGATGTGGATACAGGCTTGGCAGTGCGAACACTCCGCGTGGAAACTGCTCAAGCCGGGTTTGACGTCAAAGAAACCACGTTGGCCAGGCTCGGATCAGTTCCGCTACGAGCGGACGTCTTGGTGGTTGTTGGTCACGGCGAGCCAGATGGACTTGCAGTTTCAGAGTCGCTCAGGCCGTGGTCTGAGCTGTACAGAGCCATCGCAGAACGCCAGCCGCGGAAGACCATAGTCATCGCATGCTACTCGCCGTCCGACCCGTCTTCGGAGGTGTTCGGGTTTGCAGGTCGAGTTGATGCAGAGGCCGGTGCACTAGTGGTCGGCTGGTACCTCAGACAGCTCACGCTGCCAGGCAAGGAGGTGGCCTTTCCCCTCGACCGAGTGGCTTGTGCTCAGAAAGGCATGCTTCATCCATTGGGCCGGTACCTGTACTTCATCCACGGTTACTGGGGGCTCGATGCCCAGTTCACCAATATGTGGAGCGATTTTAGTGGACACGGGCTTTTCAAGACCGACTACGAGAGTCCAAGGTTCTTCGACTACTTCGAGGCCTACGGTGCGACCACACAGTCCGAGAAGGACGCCATTCATTGGGGATGTTCCATCTCGAGCTTCGCCTACAACCTCTACGACGAGCTGCGCAATCTTCCCTCAGGTAGTCAGGTGAACATCATAGGGCATAGCATGGGAGGACTTATCGCTCGCGAGATGCTGAGGCTGTATCGGACCCAGCTTGACAGTGCCGGGGTCAGCATCGGGAAGGTCGTCACTCTCGGAACGCCCAACTATGGCACGTATCTTGCAAGTCCATCCAACAACTGGGCATTCATACTCTCTCTGATCGGTGGACTGCTGTACAGCGGAACGCTCTGGCCGAGTCCTGTGTTCTGGTCGATGGCTCCTGCGAGTTGCCTCTTCTGGGCTCTCAACTCAGACCCACTCAACTACTCGTCTGGAATCGAATGGTGCACGGTGAGCGGCTATGACGTCATTGGGAGTGTTCTGACGCTGTTCATCCATGGTGACGTGAGTGATCCGATAGTCGCCAGAGGGAGGGCGCACCTCTCGTTCGCGACACAGGCCTTTTTCGATGTCAGCCACTACCTCCTGATTGACGACCCGAGTGAAACGACGTACGACTACATCGCGGACTGGATCACTGCTGGTCCAGACTCTGACTCCGACAACCTGACCGACGATGCCGAAACGTATTATCACCAGACAGACCCGCACGACAGTGACACCGACAACGACGGTCTGAGCGACTACGTTGAGGTCGTGACATGGCACACAGACCCAAGGGATGATAACACAGACGGGGATGGGCTTACTGACGGGTACGAGGTCGAACACGAGTATGATGCTCTTGACATCAACGATCCAGTTCCTGCGACTCTGCTGATATCGTCCGTCACACTGCTCGAATCTAAGGGTGTGGTCTATGTCTATGTGAACCACTACACAATCATGGACTACGTGGACTTCTACGTGAGGTACAAGACCGCGTACGGCTCCTGGACCACTTATAGCAGCAAGGGCAGGGACTACACGCCAGACACAGGTGGCAAGTACTATGCCCTATGGACGTACCCGTCGGGATACAGTCGAATGGAGGTCAAGGTGATGGCCTACGACTCGAGCGGTCTGTGGCTGGGGACTGACTACCACACGTGTGAGATAGGGGGTGGAGGTCCACCGCCAGAATGAAGGAACACCCATCTCTGAAGAAGAGTGTGAACTTGAGGTCGACTGTGAACGAGAGATGATAGGGATGAGTCTTCTCTGCTCTGGTCTAGGACTGGGAATGCGCAGGGCGCGCCTGTTCCTGATGCTGCTCTGCGTGGTGGGCGCTGCGGCTCATTCTGGCATGTCATCAGGTGCATCAGGCGTGCCACTGCAGGCATCTGGGACCACTTGGGAA